>RRYU01000536.1_pt1 | contig 21523 bp, 18 predicted proteins | sample 2162651 | NCBI WGS metagenome assembly RRYU01 (sample SAMN10267283, study PRJNA491782) | microbial mat metagenome | isolation source: biomat in the production well | place: Japan: Minami-Kanto gas field, natural gas well KTG3 | collected 2017-06 | reverse complement strand
GATCTGCAATATGGGTTTTAGCAGCAGAGGAGTAAGCAGAAAGGCAATGGTGACGCCGAGATATATGGTTAGAAACTGAAACCCCTCTCGTTCCGCAAAACCTACGCTTCCATAAAAACTCCAGGAGGTTGCGTAGACTCCAAGTGAGAGGATATACGCTAGTGGATGGCGCACCCAGTTCTTAGGGATGATGCCGCTATCTGTCGCATAGGCGATAAAAAATAGTATAAGTAGGTAGCAGATGCTGGCCCCGAACAGGACCTCAAGGTCATAGGTCATGACCGCTGAACCTGTAATTGATTACCGCACCCAAGAGTATGATCAGGAACCAGAGCAGGTAGGGCAAAAACCAGGGATGAGCAGGAGATGCCCACCACAGTGTCAGTGGAGTTGCAAACAGGAACAGAGCAAATATTGCCAGTAGACCAGTGTGTTCCCGCAGTTTTTCAGGATCGTGACTAGGAGGCATGAGTACGAGGGTACCAATTGTTACGTATTGTAACAACAAACATATATCAACGAACCACCTGTTTTCAACATCTACTTTTGAATCATAGGCCCGAAGCCAGTTACATGATGTTCAGGTGAAATAGGTCTATTATCGGCTTATAGCATTAATAAGAATCAAACAAAGGAGTGCAGAATGAATCCGGAAAAGGTTGTCTTTGGCTTTTTTATCGTGCTGGCATTAACCCTGAACTTTGGGTTTTTTGTGGGCGAGATAGACGACCCAACTCATCATCACGTATACGAACTATTTGCTGTGATAGTAGTTAATCTAATTGCCACAATACTCAAATTTGGAGATCGTACCCAGATGGGCGCAGTGCTGCTGTCCACCAGTCTGGTAGCCTTGTTGCAGTTATTTGGTGCAGCGCTGGTCTGGGCGGTAGCGGAGCACGTAAGCGATGCAGGCATGACCCAGTCCATGATGGCTAGTATTGTCTCGCTATCTGGTGGAGCAATGCTGGCGAATGTAATTTCAGTAGTGTTGCTGGTTATAGAAACAGCAATGCTGCGGCGCTGATTATTTCCCGGATCGGGATAGATTAATGGAAAACATATTCTTCATCGCAATGCGGCGCATGCGGGCTCCGCTTATTGCTCTGGTGCTCTCCTATTCAACGGCGATTCTGGGTCTGGTCCTGATTCCTGGCAAGGATGTCGCTGGCAATATCTGGCATATGGATTTCCTCAATGCCTTCTACTTCGTAAGCTTCATGGCCAGTACCATTGGATTTGGTGAGATCCCCCATGCATTTACGGCGGCACAACGGCTGTGGGTGACGCTTACCATATATACTACCGTAGTGGTTTGGATCTATTCCATCGGCACCATAATCAGCCTAGTGCAGGATCAGGCCTTTCGCCAAGCCATGCGGGAACGTCGCTTTGCAGCACGGGTGAGACGCCTGAAAGATAGCTTTTTTATTATCTGTGGTTATGGGGAGACTGGAAGAGAGCTGGTACGCTCTTTGACCAGTCATAATCAGTTGGCGGTGGTGGTGGACGAGCAATGGGAGCGAATAAACACCCTACGTATGGAGAACCTGCGCGAGTTTGTTCCTGGCCTGTGTGGCGATGCGGGAAACCCAGGACACCTATTGAAGGCAGGATTGAAACATCCTCGTTGTGCTGGGGTGGTAGCACTTTCCAATAGCAACGAACTGAACCTCAAGACCGCAATTACTGCCAAGTTGTTGCACAAGGATATCAAGGTGATATGTCGTGCCGATTCGCACGATGTTGAGGCCAATATGGCCTCATTCGGCACGAATCATATTATCGATCCATTCGATCTGTTTTCACTCTATCTGGCAACCGCGTTTCAGGCCCCCTGTCTCTATCTGATACAAGAGTGGCTTTCAGGACCATCCCGTGAAAAGCTCAGAGAGCCGTTGTATCCACCCAAGGATGGACTCTGGGTCATTTGCGGGTATGGCCGCTTTGGCAAGTCGATTTACAAGCGTCTACGTGATGAAGGTATAGAGGCAGCAGTTATCGAGATGCATCCGGAAAAAACAGGTAAGCCAGATGGTCTGTGTGTCAAAGGGCGTGGGACCGAGGCCGTAACCTTAAAAGAGGCTGGCATTGAGACTGCAGTTGGTCTGGTAGCCGGGACCGATGATGATGTGAATAATCTATCAATAATCATGACGGCTAAGGAGTTGAACCCAGAGTTGTTTGTGATTGCACGTCAGAATCTGCAGGAGAATCAGTCCCTGTTTGAAGTGGTGGACAAAGACATGCTTATGCATCCCAGCTTCATCGTAGCCAACAGGATACGTATGCTGCTGTCAACTCCACTGCTATCTGACTTCCTTGGGCATGCGCTGTTCAACGAAGATGCCTGGTCCTGTGAATTGGTCAGCAGGATTGTGGCACTGGTGGAGGAGCAAGTACCAGTAGTGTGGGAACTGGAAATTACCGAAGATAGTGCGCCGGCCTTATGTAAAGCAATTGAGGCTGGAAATAGACTTAGCCTGCGGGATATGCTGCTATCGCCCAGAGACAGGGAACAGCAACTTTTGTGCATAGCATTGATGCACGTGCGCGCGGATACGCGGGTTCTGTTGCCTGATCTGGACCAGTCGATAAAAAAAGGTGACAGGCTGCTGTTTTGTGGTCGTTTCTCCGCCATCGGCAAGATGCGCTGGGGCTTGCAGAATGAAAATGTCCTCAGCTATATTCTGACTGGCGAGTCCAGGGCAGAGGGAACTCTCTGGAGATTGATAAGAAAAATATACAGAAGGTATGGCGAAGAGTAGCCAGAATCTTTAAATAAATCACTTACCTGCCTCTATGGCCTAGTTTGTAATAAATAACGGCTCAACTTTTTAGTAGTCATGCCGCTAACCGTTAGAATAGTTTTGGTGGTTTTGAATCTTTTGGGGAATTAAATGCAAGATCTCATCTATCTGGTTCTTATTTGGGTTGTTGTTCTGATCGCCGGGTTTATTGCCCGCAAGACCAGACTGACTCCCGTGCTTTGGTTTCTTTTCTTTGGTTCACTCCTGGTCAACGTAGGGCTGTTACCCCAAGAGCCGAGTCAGTTTATCGGGGTTTTTTCCGAGCTTGGCATAATTGTCATTATGTTTGCTCTGGGATTTGAAGAGAACTCAAGTGCCTTTTTAAAGAGTATCAAAAGAAGCTGGGGCATCGCACTGTTCGGAGCATTGGCTCCATTTGCGGCGGCCTATTCAGCTGCCATCTATTTCTGGCAGGATACAAATATCGCGATGCTCAGTGGCTTGGCCATGACCGCCACTGCAGTCTCGCTCACTATGGTTACCCTGCGCAATGAGGGCATTAACCGAACACCAGCTGCAATCGGCATTATGACCTCCGCTGTGCTGGACGATATTGCCTCCCTAGCTATGGTGGCAATCCTGATCCCTCTTGCAACGGGGGGTGCGGTGGTTTCTGTCGCAGGCATAGCCATGATCGTCCTCAAGGCCGTAGCATTTTTTATAATTGTCACGGTGCTGGGTAGCTGGTTATTTCCCGCCAATGAAGGTCCGCTGAAGAAGATCCCGTTCTTCGGCAAGTTTCATTTGCGGCACCTGCTGCTTTCGGCTAAGGGTGAACATGCGACACTAACTCTGTTGCTACTGGCAGTGACGGTTGGTTTGCTGGCTCACGAATTTGGGTTTCATCCTGCAGTTGGCGCATATATGGCTGGACTGATTCTTAAGGATGAGTATTTTCATCTCACACAAAAACGTGAGATGTCCCTATATATCCACACAAAAGGTATCATCGAAAGCGTGGCCTTTTCCTGGATCGGTCCGGTGTTCTTCGTAATTCTTGGCACCAAGCTTATTTTTGATCCGGCAATATTTTTATCTGTTATTGATGAGGCTGTTATTTTAACCCTTGGAATCTTCTTCTCCCAGGTGATCTCTGCAGCCCTGGCGGCACGCTATACCGGCGGCTTCAGTATGGATGAAGGGGTGATGATCGGTTTCGGGATGTTGGGTCGAGCAGAGCTTGCGTTCGTAGTAATGGACATGGCCTATAACCAAAATAATATCCTCACCACCGAGGCCTTCTACACCCTGATGTTTACCGCATTCTGTCTGAATGTGGTGGTGCCGGTAAGTATTCGTTGGTGGAAGCCATATTATATCGGTGAGAAGAGATCGGTTTTTAATAAGATTACTACTCATAATTCCGAGCGGAAAGAGTCGTGACGAGCCTAAGGATTTTTATGCGTCTAACAGTTTTCATGTGAAGAATTGACTACCTTGGTGTTGTAGGCGCTGACTTCACTGTTATCCTTGGCGTCGGGTCTCTAAGTATAATTTTTGGTGTGGAAAAAGGCGCTAGACGTTCTACAAAATCCACCAGTTCTAAAGCCGGTGAACTGCGGAAGAATTTTGTCATTGGCCGATCCATCCAGATGCGGTCAGAGTAAACCAGTACTGAGTGGGGCCGGTCGCCGATGCCGTCACTGTTTTGATCAAACCCCTCATATCTGTCCCAATAGTTTCCACGCCAGTCGTTGCTAATGGCGCTGGTGTGAGAGCTAACCAGAACCTCGATATTATTATGTTCAAATCTATTGTTGTGTAGTAGGTGTCCGCCTTTCTCACCGTAGAAGTACATGGCGATATCGTTGTAAGCAAAAAGGTTGTCCTTCAGGTAAATGATGTTCTCAGGATTGACCGGAGCATTTGCGATCATACCGGTGGCGCAGTGGATAATCTGGTTTTGTTTTAGTACAACTCTGGAGCTGTCTTTGATGGAGAGGGCGGAGCCAGTGATGTTACGCAGTTGCCAGATACGGTTGTTTTGCAGCAGTAGTTCGTGTGAGTAGATTATGGCAAAACCACTGGTGTTTTCGCTGATGTCATTGTTGAGTATTTTGTTGTTCGGGGAGAACACAAACTCCATTCCCATGCGACTGTTGCTTATCTGATTACCAATAATTCGGTTGTCTGATGAGTTGGTGATCAGCAGGTCGCGAATGTTGGTAAATTTATTGTCTTCTATAAGATTACCGCTGCTATACCACATACGGATGCCGTCTCCGCGTAGGCTCGGTTCGTTGTCTTTGGATGAGACTATGTTGCCTCTTATTGTGTTGTTGTTAGCCTGTCTGATGTGAATCCCAAACAGTGAGTTGTCGATAGTTATGTTTTCAATTAAAGAGTCATCGGCTTCAAGCAGTATTCCGGCATCTGGTCCGTTATGTGAGTCTCCGGAGTTGGTTAGATGTAGACCGCGGATAACAGAACCATTCGCTTTTACATGCAGGATAGTACCTTCTCCGCCGCCGTCTATGGTTACACGGCCTTCGCCGTCTAAGGTTATGGGGTGTCTGACTGTTACTGGACCTGCATATTTACCGGGGGGTGGACGTAAAGTACCGTTTGGAGGTGTTACGTCAATAAACATTTGGAGCGGAGGCAGGCCATAGGCCTGGGATGAAAAGAGTAGCCAGATTAAACAATAAAGAACGTGGTGCAACTTGGTTCGCATGGAGGGCGCTTACACCAATATATTGGAGTTACTATATGTCACTTTGATATTGCTTGTTTAGATATTCTTGGTGAAGCCAAATAATTTTATTTTACCTGCTTAGAAAAAATATGGCAGCGTCATTATGCTGCCAAGAATAATTAAAACAACTGGAACTACTGTAACCGCCTCGAAGGCTCTTCCGGTTACCATGCCAACCAATCCCTCAAATCTGCCTCTTGTTATAAAGGACAGTACCCCAAGTAGAATCAGGAACCCACCAAAAATTGCGCTGATAGATTTCAGAACTTGAAATTTTTCGTGACTGGATCCAGATACGCCGCCGCCGATGGTGGTAAATTTATTCCCTGCCAAGGCAGGATCGATCGCAATAGTTACGGCTATTATGAAGAGTAGGTATATGGTTAATCGTGGCATGGTTACATTCCCTAATAATAGTGGTAGCCCGGTTTTTCTTAAATGTTTATTGAGCAGGCCGTGTTAATTTGTACATTTCATTCAGCGATCTCTGACGCCCGGTATCGGACCGGAAGTTCTGTCAGTCACAAAGTTATCGTTCAGCATGCTATAGGTTGCTCAGATGCTCGACTAACTTGTAATGTATTTTTCAAGCACTTTGATTGTGAACTCTTGCTCAGAAATTATCTCTTTGACCAGGTCGCCGATTGAAATCAGTCCCACCAGCTTACCGTTATCTACAACTGGTAGATGTCTGACCCGTTTATCAGTCATCAGAGCCATACACTCTTCCGCAGAATCAGTTGGGGATATGCATATTACCTTGTCAGTCATCACTTCGTTGATATTTGTCGTTCTTGATGCGCGGCCTTTGAGTATAACCTTGCGGGCGTAGTCGCGTTCTGAAAACAGGCCTTTGACCTTTCCTTCTTCCATAACCAGGAGTGCGCCAATCTCTTTTTCTGCCATTAATTCAAGCGCTTCGAAAACCGTTTGGTTTGTGCCGATAGACCATACATCACATCCCTTATTCGCAAGAATATCTTTCATTCTAATCATTTGTGTCTTCTCCCTTATTTAATGGAGTTGTCGGTATTAGTAAATTGCGATTTTATACACAGAAAAGAAACCGCTAGATTATTTAGATTATAGCGGCCATTGGTAATGAAGATAGCAGGTTTATTTAGATTGCACATGTACAAGTTTTGTTGTTTTGAGTGGAAATGCCGGAACCTACGAGAAAATCTGGAGTTTTTGCTTTAGCCTCCATACATGCTTTGAAATCTTTTGGCACTGAAGCCATTCATCCTCTGTTTACCAATCAGAATTATTGGTACTCCTGAGCCCTTGAGTTTTTTATAGTCATGCTTCCCTTTAGCGCTAGTTTCTATGTCGTACTCCTGGAACGCGATTCCATTCTGGTTAAAGTAGTTTTTAGCTTTTCTGCACACCCCACACCAGATTGTGCTGTACATGATGACCTTCTTGGGCTTTGTTGCTGGCTTCTTTTTGGTGTCGTCGGATGTCGGAAGTTCGTAGCTGGTGTAGGTGTTTATTTTTGGTTGTACGGTTTCAGCTTTGCCATGCCGAGGAGGACTGCTGGAAAAGTGGGTCTTGCCCGCTACATCCACCCACTTGTATATCTTGCCAAATGAACTTTCTGACACTGTTAGCAATATGATTAAAGTGAAGAGTACAGAGCTTATTTTTGTAGTCATTGGTCTCTCTTGCGATTAATCTATTTAAATTTATTTCTCTGGGTAGTACTTGCCCCGCCCGAACTTGCCAAACGGGGCTTATGCCTTAGTTTTCCGTAACTTTGTCCATGGCTTGATCAATATCTGCGATTATGTCATCGATATGTTCAATTCCCACGGATATGCGTACCAGCTCTTCGGACACGCCGGCGCTTTTAAGCTCTTCTTCACTTAGTTGCCGATGGGTAGTCGATGCTGGATGGCAGGCAAGTGACTTTGCGTCACCGATATTAACTAGACGCAGGATCATCTTCAGGGCGTCTATAAATTGGCCTCCGGCCTTGCTACCGCCTTTTATGCCGAAGCTAAGAATGCCTGACGCCTGTCCTCTGGTGATCTTTTCACAGGAGGCGTAAAAAGGGCTGTCTTCCAGAGCGGCATAGTTAACCCATGCTACTTTGGGGTGACGTTGCAGGTGTCGTGCTACCTGGAGTGCGTTCTCGCAATGGCGTTCTATCCGTAAGCCCAATGTCTCCAGTCCCTGCAGAATTAGGAAGGCGCTGTGAGGTGAGAGTGCCGCTCCGGTATTGCGCAGAGGCACAACCCGGCAACGTCCGATAAATGCCGCCTCTCCGAACGCCTCGGTGTAGATTACTCCGTGATATGAAGGGTCCGGGCTATTGAACATAGGAAAGCGTTCTTTGTTACCAGCCCAGTCGAACTTGCCGGAGTCGATGATGATTCCGCCCACTGTGGTTCCATGTCCGCCGATATATTTGGTTAGGGAATGGACGACAATGTCAGCTCCGAATTGGAATGGCCGGCATAGATATGGAGTTGCAACGGTATTATCGACAATCAGTGGGATGCCATGTTTGTGCGCTATTTCCGCAAGTTTTTCCAGATCAACAATGTTACCTGCCGGATTGCCAATGGACTCGCAAAAGATGCCTCTGGTATTACTATCGATCAGTTTTTCCAGGCCGGTGTAGTCATTATATGATGCCATGCGCACATCTATGCCCTGCTGCGGAAAGGTGTGGGCAAACAGATTGTAGGTTCCGCCATAGAGTTGCGCGGTGCTGATAATATTATCTCCCGCTCTTGTTATGCACTGGATGGCGTAGGTTATTGCCGCCATGCCGGAAGCTACAGCCAGCGCTCCTACGCCTCCTTCCATTTCAGCCAGTCGTTGTTCGAGCACTGCGGTGGTTGGATTCATGATCCTGGTGTAGATATTGCCCGCCACCTTAAGATCAAACAGATCGGCCCCGTGTTGAGTGTCGTCGAAGGTATATGATGTGGTTTGGTATATCGGGACGGCGGCAGCCTTGGTGGTTGCCTCTGACTCATACCCATGATGTAGTGCCATGGACTCTAGTTTCATCTCTTCCTCGCTTTGGATAACTGTAAATAATTAATTTTATTATTATATTTTGGTCTAGTAATGGTGTTGCATATGTCGCATAACCATTCTGTCACTTGATCATATTCTATATATTTTCTCAAGCCGTAAGCTGACGATAGTGCCAGGTGTTGGACTGGGTGCTATGGCTCAGACAGGTATGCCGAAAACAGGTGACGTATCTCGTCCATATGATCTTCTATGGCGAAGGGCATGATGCTGGTGAAGGTATCAAGTATGATTACGGCATTGGTTGATGAGTCGGTTTGAGCAAAGCTCTTTATCCGTTCTGCGATGCAGGTGTTTACCTGATGCAGGTCCTGATATATTTTTGAAAGACCGGTTAGATTCAGCCCCCCATTTCTTCCATCGCGTTTTAGAAAATACTGGGCCAACAGGTACATGCTGGCAGCCCGGAAGATGGTGTCTTCTTCTGTTGCCAAAGGCAGATGAAATCTTGCCATGGGTTTCATGTAGTTGGTGTAGGGACAACCGCTGGTAGCGAAGAGCAGACCCAATAAAGAGCTTATCCCCTTTTGTGCCGTGGTGTGTTGGGTTACATGTCTTGCATCGGTTGTTACCTCAAGGTCTATCTCATCGTATGAGACGACATTGTCAAAACGTCCTATAACATGAGAGATGTTCGCAGCGACTGGACAGGCCGAGTATTCCGCTGGCTTCAGTGTGCAGTGTGGACACTGATGGAAGGATAGATCTGTCCATGCGGGTAGACTGTTTTCTGGTTGGATTGTTGGCTCAATGGTTTGGCTATCCAGTTGCAAGTCGACAACTTCTTCCCCGTGAGCACCCAGGTGAAAATGATAGCGTATATTGATTGTCCCCATGAAAAGCTAGCTCCGGACAATTGAGGAATCTGTATTATCTGTCTTGTATGACTCCATTCGTTTCTCTCATGATTATCTGCTGCGACTAGAGGTTAATGTTAGTCAAAAACAGCTGATGTTGCAGGCTAGTCAGGATTTATATATATCTACGATTCATTGGTCTGATCAATCCTCGGCTTTTCAAAGCCGATCAGAAATGCCAGCAATGCAGGTACTACAAACAGTGTCAGCAGGGTGGAGAGGGCAAGCCCGCCCAAGATTACACTGCCAAGCCCACGATATAGTTCGGTGCCTGAACCCTGCGCTAGTACCAGAGGCAACAATCCGAACAGACTGGTGGTAGTGCTCATAAAAATCGGACGAATTCGTGTTCGTACTGAGTGCATAACGGCCTCAACGCCCTGCTGACCTTCGTAGCGCACATTGTTTAGAGATTGATGCACGATCAGGATGGCATTGTTTACTACTGTGCCAACCAAAATGATAAAGCCCAGCATCACCAGGATGTCGAATGGTTGCGGTGCGACAAAGGTGTTTACCAATGCGAGTCCTATGAACCCACCGGCCGCTGCCAGTGGCACAGAGAACATGATAATCAGAGGGTATATGTAGTTGGCAAACAGTGCTGACATAAGCAGGTAGGTAATCACTATGGCCAACAGGAAGTTCCATTGTAATGCTATCCTGGTTTCGGTCAGTTTGTCCGCGTTGCCGCCAATAGATACATGCACGCCATTCAATTTGTTTTCTTTCTCAAGCTGCGGGACTAGTTCGTCTGAAATTAACTCCATTGCGGCCTGTAGTGGTATCTCCTCCGGTGGGGTTACCTCAAGACGAATGGTACGATTGCGTTCCAGATGGTCGATCTGGGTCATGCCCTGACCATACTCGAGACGAGCCATGCTGCCAATCTGAACTAGTTCTCCATATCTATTGGCTATAACCTTATCCAGAAGCTGCTCAGGGGTATCTGCAGTCTGCCCACCGCTGGTAACCACTAAATCCATCACCTTGCTTCCATCCGGTTTATATTCACCGATCTTGCGCCCGTCCATCAGGATATCCACGTAGATGCCTAGATCGCGCTCAGACAGGCCGTTGGCCACAACGCGGGAACGGTCAGGTATTAGATTGGCCTCCGGGTAGCTTATCTCGAGAGATGGAACCGGTCTGATCTGAGACTTGGGGATGGCTGCACTTATCTTGCCGAATAGTATGCGTGCAGCGGTTACTATCTCCAGATTGTCATTGCCGGAAATATTTACGTCAATTGTCCTGCCTTTGCCTATGCCGGATTCAAAGATGCCGCGCTGGATACTCACACCGAACATGCCTGGGATTGAGTTCATGATATCGGTAAAAAGCGGCATCATTTTGCGTGCTTCGTTAACCTTTGTACTCGTGCCACCAAAAAGGGTTACACGGTCTGAAGCCACGTAAAAAATATTTTGTATTTGCGGTACGCCATCCTTTCCATCTTCAGCCAGATAGGGGGCTGTGCGCTTGGCTACGTATTCGCCGATTTCCAGATACTTTTGCTCCGAGTAACCAGGTGGTGGAATAAGGATGTTTAATATGAGGTTACGGTTGCCCTGAGGAAGATATTCCGCCTTTGGAATCAAACTCATAACTGCAATGATGGCTGCGGCGGTAAAGATTGCTACGGTTGTAATTCTGGTCAGGTTATTTTTAAGTGTGATCTTGGACAGAAGCATTATCATGCGCACGAACCAGTTGCCGTTATCCGAGCTGGCAATTGTTTGCTTCTGTCCTTTTTTGCTTATACCGTAGAATTTGTTGGTCACGGCGGGGATTACCGATACCGAGACAAACAGACTGATCAGGATTGAGAAGGTGATGGCGATGGCAATGTCACGAAACAGCTGTCCAGCCTCTTCTTCGATAAAAAGTACCGGCAGGAATACTGCGACGGTAGTGACCGTCGATGCCAGTACTGCGCCCCATACTTCGCGGGTACCGTCATAGGATGCTTGGAACGGGGCCTTGCCTAGGCGTCGGTGGCGGTCGATGTTCTCAAGAACAACAATGGAGTTATCCACCAACATTCCTACCGCAAAGGTAATGCCGGCCAGACTCATGACATTAATATTGCGGCCGAACATGTACATAAAGAAGAATGTGCCCATGACCGATATTGGGATGGCAATGGCAACGGTCAGGGTTGAACTGACGGAACGCAAAAACAACAGCAGTACCACAATGGCCAGCACGCCACCGATCATCAGATTAGTCCTTACCGTGTCGATGGAGGTGTTGATATATGGAGTCTGGTCATACACCCAGTCGAAGAAGATGCCGTTGTCCTTGAGCAGTCCGGTGTTCAGATTGTCCACAACCTGCCGCATGGTATTCGTCAGTTCCAGGACATTGGCCCCGGCCTCTTTTCTGACGCCGACCACGATCATGTGTTGGCCGTTATGCAGAGTAGCGGGGGGATTGGAGTAGTAACCGAAGTCAGTCTTAGCCACGTCACGAAGGTGGATTCGCCGCAGGCCATCATCCTCTAGCAACAGTTCTCCCGCGTCTTCCGGTGACTGGAACTGGCTGATGGTGCGAATGCGGTAGTTGCGTTTGGATAGGCCCATGACACCGGCTGAAACATCACTGTTGGCGCTCTGGATCCTGTTGATGACATTGTCCAGGGTTAGCTTATGATCGGCCAGACGTGCCGGGTCTACCGAGATTTCAAGACGTTTTTCTGAGCCACCAAATACAAACAGCGAGCCGACTCCTGGTACTCGCTCCAGGGAATGCCGAACTTCATTTTCAAAGAAGGTGCGATAAGTCCTTATACGGAGCGGGTCACCCTCTCTGGTTTTTAACATCATCCAGATGACAGGGGAGTTTTCTTCGCTGGATGTGCTTACTACCGGCTTGTCAGCATTTTCTGGATAGTCTTGCACCTCATTAAGTTTGTTGGTCACCCGCACCATGGCGTCGTTCAGATTCTCCCCCACCTTGAATGTCAGGGTGATAACGCCATAGTTGTTATAGCTGGTGCTTTCCATTAGCTTCAGGCCGGATACACTCTTTAGGGTATCCTCCTGTTCTTGCACTATCTCTTTTTCGATCTCGTACGGGGTGGCTCCGGGCCAGTTGGTCTGGATGCTGATCTTGGGAGCTTCCACATCTGGGGTGAGTTGAATCGGAAGACGGTTTAGTCCGATTATTCCGAACAAAACCACCATTATCACAGCGGAAAATGTTGATACCGGTTGGTGGATTGATAGTTTTACCAGGTTCATTGTGGTTTTATAATCTCAACGGGCTGATCAGGTCGTAGGCGATCATTACCATCGATCACCAGATCCATACCTTTGGTTACAGGTGGCTCTGCTACCGCAATGTTGGAACCAGTTCTAGCTACAATCTTGATGGGTAACATCTTGGCCTTGTTTTTTGCTACGGCGTAAACAAAGTTCTGGCCGTTGAAGTTTACTACTGCGTCTCTGGGGAAAAGTCGTAGTAATTGTTTTTGTCCTGTCGGTATTTCCACGCTGGCGGACATGTTGCGGATCATCTTCCTCTGGTAAGGGATGGATATTTTCAGGGTGGCGCTTTTGCTGCGAATATCTGCTACTGGAATAAAGCCTAGAATTTTGCCTTCTACGCTGCTATCAAGGGCATCAATGGTTACGGGTGCTGGATCTCCAGAAGTTTGGAAGCGTACCAGTTGTTCCGATATGGCCACCTTCACAACCAGGTCATTGGTGGATGCAACGGTGGCGACAGGGGTGCCGGGATTTATCCACTCACCCTGTTCCTTGAGTTTGGCCAGAACTACTCCATCAAATGGTGCTCGCACAGTGCTTTTATCCAACTGCATTTGTAGCCGGATGATCTCTTCATCTACCGTTTCGCGTCTCTTCATCAGGGATTGGTGTTCAAACCGGGCGTCGTCGTAGGCCTGACGGCTGGCGGAGTTGGTCTGGAGCAGGTTCTCCAGGCGGTTCATGTTGCGCGCTACTCTCTCAAGATCTGCATTGGCCTGGGCCTGCTGCTTCTTTTTAATATCCATATCCTTTTGAATCAGGTCGGTGTTCAGTTCAACCAGAGGATCGCCCTGTTTGACCATTGTTCCTTCCACCGCATTTTGTCTCACGATAAGCCCAGAGATTTCACCAGACACCTCGGATATTCGGTCAAAGTCTAAGGCCCCGACCAGTCGGCTGGTTGGTGCCAGTTCCTGCTCAATAACCTTAGTTATAACCACCTTTGCAGGCGGTGGTGCCGGGGGGGCTGCGGCTAAAGACAGGGGGGTAAGTAACCATAAATAGAGGAGGGGATAAAGGATGTGTTTCATGAAAGATTTCTCGAAATTATGTGTAGAGTATCTTTAAGCTGCTGCTGGTCTTTATTGCTGAGGCCTCTATAGGCCTGGGCTCGAAATTCAATGGCAATCTTCTCAATATCTGGGAATATTTTTTTCCCTGAATCGGTGAGATAGACTCGTACCGCGCGGCGGTCATTGCTGTCTGTTTCACGCCGTATGAGTTTCTTTTTTTGTATTCGTTCTAGAATTCTTGTGATATTTGGCCTGTCTTTCAATAACAGATCGGCAATCTCTCGTTGTTGCACCCCGTCTTTTTCCTGTAGCAGCGAGAGGATGGCGAATTGCTCTGGTGTTATATCAAATGGTCTTAAGGCGCGAGCCAAACCGGACTTGAGTCCAACGTTTACTATAAACAGGTTAAAACCAATGGTTTCCAGGATTCGATATGTCATAGATCTAATTGTGGCAGTTAATAGTTGTCATGACAATTATTGCGGTGGGATCGGGGTCAGTATCAACGTGGCGAGGTCGGTTAAGCAGAATGAGGGTCGAATGCCTGACCCCGACCAATTTTAATCGGTGCAATAAAAAACGGGAGCCGAGGCTCCCGTTTGAAAATTCACTGTTGTTTGCAGTTATGCTTTGCGGCGACCGAATCCGATAAAGCCAGCAATGGCAGAACCAAATAGCCAAATAGCAGCGGGAACCGGTACGGCAGATACGTTTATGTTGTCTATACCGCCTGATCCCATCAGGGTAATTTCCATTCTGCTGACACCAGCAATGCCGGTTCCGAACAGGATGGTTTCAAATCGGTGCGGGGTCTCTCCGTCAAGTCTGTCCGCATTGTCAACGTTAACCCAGTCGCCAGCTGTGGTAAGAGGATTTGCAATCTGTTGGTTCGACGCATCAAAAAAATTGATTTTGGCTGTGCCGGCATCCATGTCCATTACATCCATGCTGCTGAGCGTTACCACTGAATTGAAACTGAAGGTGATGGTTCCGCCACCGGCGTTATCATCCGGGTTATTCCCATCAATACCCCCCACGCCATCATCACTTCGACCATTCGTCCTGGTATCAAGGTTTTCCTGAATGATCAGAACGTTCCCAGCATTGTATCCGGTGACTGAATTATCAATCGTGGAAAAAGGTCCAATCAGATCAAGGTCATCATTACTTGTATTGGTTGTATCGTAGGCCCAGGCTTGGTTGATTCCACCTGTGGCACTGACGGTTACGGTTCCAAACCCTAAATTGACTGAGGTGACATTATCGCCATTCGCAAAGCCGTTAAAATCAATGACTGCGGCACTTGCAGCGGTAACGCTGAACATTGCAATTGCCGTTAGGCCAAAAAGTGCCAGAGAAATGGTCTTTTTCATTTTCGTTGCATCCTACTATAAAAACTAGAGCTTATAATTTTTAATTAATTGAAATAACAGTAAAAATTAACAAGCGAAGAAATTATATCGGGTTAAGTAATGTGATCCGCGTCACATTTTCGCTATTAGTAAGGAGTCTATCACTTTATCTGATATCGACATACCTCATTTGGGTTATCCGGCTGGATTAGATGCTTTTCAGACAGGAGTGCTAGTCAAAATAAGTCTGAAGATATGTATATGCAATACGATTGATTTTGACTCCGGCCTCTCATGCCATGCGATTTTGGGTATGATTGTGTAATTAATTTGTTTTCTTTTGGTTGATCTTCATATGCCCAAATTTTTAGTAAAGCGCCATCACACTGTTGCGGTCAGAGTATGCAATGTTATGGTCGGTGGTGATGCACCAATAGTCGTCCAGTCTATGACCAATACCGATACCGCCGATGTGGCGGCAACTGTATCCCAGGTTGCGGATCTGGCCCTGGCCGGTTCTGAGCTGGTGCGCGTCACGGTGAATACGGAAGAAGCAGCTCAGGCGGTACCTGTTATTTGTGATGAGTTGGATAAGCGTGGTTTTGCTATCCCTCTGATCGGGGATTTTCACTTCAATGGTCATCGTCTTCTAGCTAAGTACCCGGAGTGCGCTAAGGCTCTGGCCAAATATCGCATCAATCCAGGTAACGTGGGGCGAGGCGCTAAGCGTGATGAGCAGTTTGCCTCTATGATAGAGACCGCCTGTCTATATGATAAGGCAGTACGCATAGGAGTTAACTGGGGCAGCATGGATCAGGAGCTGGTTGCTAAGATGATGGATGCAAACTCCAGTTCTGCCGAACCGAAAACAAATGATGAGATGATTCGCAATATCATGATCAATTCAGCACTGGGGAGTGCGGCCAAGGCTGAGGATCTGGGGCTGGGGCGAGACAGGATTATCCTCTCAGTGAAAATGAGTGGGGTGCAGGATTTGATTGCGGTGTATTGCGAGATGGCGGAGCGATCTGATTATGCGTTGCACCTTGGACTGACCGAAGCGGGTATGGGTTCCCGTGGGATTGTGGCATCAACTGCGGCCCTTGCAGTGCTGTTACAAAAGGGTATTGGCGACACCATTCGTATCTCTCTTACCCCAGAGCCAGGTGGATCGCGCACCGAAGAGGTGCTGGTGGCCCAGGAAATCTTGCAGTCTATGGGGCTGCGTTCTTTTGCGCCGATGGTGATTGCCTGTCCTGGTTGTGGTCGAACCAGCAGCACATATTTTCAGCAGTTAGCCAAAGACATCCAGACCTACCTGCGTGACCGGATGCCACGCTGGCGTGAGCTGTATCCAGGCGTTGAGGGGATGACTGTTGCAGTGATGGGTTGCGTGGTAAATGGTCCTGGTGAAAGCAAACACGCCAACATAGGAATAAGCCTGCCAGGTTCTGGAGAAGATCCGGTAGCTCCGGTGTATGAAGACGGGGTGAAGACAGTCACCCTGAAGGGCAGCCAGATTGCCGTAGATTTCCAAGCGATTGTGGACGCCTATGTGGCATCACACTACAGAGGCTCTTAGTGCGAGTGTGGCTCTGCCTCTGGTAGTGACTCACCTTTTAGCACTGCTTGAACCGCCCTGAATGGATCTGTCTCACTGGTTGCTACAACCCTCACTCCACGCATATCCATTCTTCTAAAGAAACCGTCGCCACATCCACCGGTTATCAACACATCTACCTGATCAATTGGGTGCGGTCCTGTGCAGGAGACGATTGCCATCTCCTTTGGCAGGTCCAGGCGTTCCACTTCATTTGGCTCTCCGGATGTGGGATCTGCTTCAAATATAAGAAACCGACGGGCCTTCCCAGCGTGGCTGGTGATGGTGCGAAAATTCTGGCTTGTGACTCCAACTTTCATAATCTACGAGATCTCCAGAACCGGTGCCGATTGGCTGGCCTTTGGCTTTTTTGCGTCGACAAGGTTATTGCGAATAGCCAGTGCCCAGGTTTCCATTACCACGTTTGCTACCGGCATCGGTGCCTCCATAAAGCTGAGCACAAAGCTATCCTCTGTCTCAGCGACACCTATAGAACGGGGGCGCAGACCAAGTGCTTGGGGATTTGGAATTGTGAACCCGAAACAAAAAATTATGTTCTTTGCATCAAGGATCGACTTGTCTATCCGACCCTCTGCCAGGTCTTTGGTGTGGGAATAGTGATCAAAGGTAGCGATATATCTGGCAGCACGGTTGGTATCGATCTTGTCTTTAAGGAATTCGAGAATATCGTCTACAGATTTGAAGGTGGTCTCACTTTTTTCCACCTCCAGTGTAAACATTGGATATGTCTCTTGTAACAGAGTTTGCTTCATTACCTGCTCCAGTTGCCTCTCTCGGAAGTGGTGGCCCACTAATTACTACAGCCGGGAGGCTATGCGTCTCCTGCGAGAGCAAGGCTATGGAATTCACTTACGCTTTGCATTGAAAAAACGCAATTCCCGAGGTAAGAACTAAGGAATAGCTGCAAATTCGCGTTGTTTTTTGCAGGCGCAAGTTGCTGCCAGGAGTTAATCCTCGGCGATGTGTTCGAGGTTGCGGATGTCTAAAAGGAAATGGTTGGGGACGGTTTCGACCAGCAGACTGGCACGCTTGAAACTGGCGATTACGCGGCTGGTGGTCTCGGTGGTTATTCCGAGCATGGCACCCATATCTTCACGGCTGAACAGATCACATTCGCTCGCTTGTTCATCCTTAACCAGGCGCAATAGCAGACGGGCCACCCGTTGTTTTGCCGATCCGGTAGAGAGTTCAGTCAGCCATGCATCTGCCTCGGTCAGTGCGTGTTGCCATCTGGTCAGCAATTGCTTGTGCAGAACCGGATTGGTTGCGGAAAGGGCTTGTACAACGCTTACCGGAAGGCTACATGCTTGGGTTGGATGCAATACAACCGCGTCATGTTGGTAGGGGTGACCGAGCAAGGCTTCGAGGCCAATTACATCGGTGGAGCGGATAAGTCTTACTATGCGCTGGTTGCCATCCGGGAGATACTGCACCAGTTTCAGAACGCCGGAACGAATGGTAAATAGCCGATCACCCTTGTCGCCTGCACGGTAAAGAGTGGAGTTTACCGGCAGACTATATATATCTATAGGTTGGTGAACCTGATCAAAATCCTTCTCATCAAGACCTGCGAAAAGTACCGAGTTTCTTATAGCGCAACTTATACAGTCCGCCTGTCCTTCCCATGCATCTTTGTCTGATATTAATTTCATCTGTTCAATAGGCTACATCTTGGTGTGGAAAAATAACACATATATACTGCCGCCAGATTCCTAGCGTGACATATTATAACTAGACAGTAAATTTGTTTCTGCTTACCCATACGATACTTATGGGTAATATAAAACCATAAAAAAATGGTTGAATGCGAGGCATGTTCCGCTGATAACGTTGTCATATCTCATTGGTCCGGTTGCAGTTACAATTAGCGGCATTAACCTTGGTGCGGCAACTGCTGCAAAATACAAATCGAACAAACCCTCATGGCGCTAATTACATTACGCAATATACAGCTTGGTTTTGGTGGTCCTGTTTTGCTGGGAAATATTGATTTCTCCATAGATCATGGCGAGCGTGTCTGTCTGCTGGGGCGCAATGGAACTGGAAAATCAACTCTGATGAAGATCATCGCCCAGGAGATCAAGCCGGATGATGGTGAAATGGTTGTGCGTCAGAATGCGTGCATTACAAGATTAGAGCAGGAGGTTCCTGGGGAATTCAACGACACTGTCTTTGAGGTGGTGGCAGATGGCCTCGGGGAATTGGGTGAGCTGGTAAGGCGCTATCATGAAATCAGTGCTGCCTTGGAATCTGGTACAGATAAAGGATTACTTAAGCAGCTAGAACGCGCACAACATGAACTTGAGGTAGTAGATGGCTGGCAGGCAGAGCAAAAAGTAGAGACAGTTATCTCACGCCTATCTTTGGACCCTGATTTAAGATTCGATCAACTCTCCGGTGGACTAAAGAGAAGGGTAATGCTGGCCCGTGCTTTGGTACAGGAGCCGGATCTGTTACTACTGGACGAGCCCACCAACCATCTGGATATCGAATCTATCGACTGGCTGGAAGAATTTCTCAAGTCCTACGGTGGCACACTACTGTTCGTAACGCATGATCGTGTGTTTATGCAGAAGCTAGCTACCAGGATCATCGAACTGGATCGTGGTCAACTAACAGACTGGCCAGGAGACTACGCCAACTTCCTGCGTCGCAAAGATGAAATGCTGAACGCTGAAGAGAAGGCCAATCAACGTTTTGATAAAAAGCTGGCCCAGGAAGAGGTGTGGATCAGGCAAGGAATAAAGGCAAGGCGCACTCGCAATGAGGGCAGGGTGCGGGCCCTCAAGCAGATGCGTGATGAAAGAAAACAGCGAAGGGAACGTGAGTCTGTCGTCAACATGTCCATGCAAGGTATGGAGCGCTCCGGCAAGATTGTAGTGGAGGTGGAAAACCTCGGATATGCTTGGGATAGCCTACCGGTGATCAAGGATTTTTCCACCAGCATACTGCGTGGTGATAAGGTAGGTATTATCGGGCCAAATGGTTCGGGAAAAACTACACTGCTGAATCTACTGCTGGGCCGTCTTGAGCCGCAGGAGGGAACCATAGGGCTGGGAACGAAATTGGAGATCGCCTACTTCGACCAACTGCGTGGCTCGTTTAAGGAGGAGTTGTCAGTTCAGGATAATCTGGCAGATGGCAGCGATAAGGTAGAGATCAACGGGGCCAGCAAACATGTCATAAGTTATCTTCAGGATTTTCTGTTTACACCGGATCGCGTGAGGCAGCCGGTTAAATCTCTCTCTGGTGGCGAGCGCAATCGCTTGATGCTGGCAAAGCTATTCTCCCGTCCGTTTAATATATTGGTCATGGATGAACCGACCAATGATCTGGATATGGAAACCCTGGAACTGCTTGAAGAGTTGCTTCTGGAATACCAAGGCACCTTGCTGTTGGTAAGCCATGATCGCGCATTCCTAAATAATGTAGTGACTAGTACCATGGTGTTCGAAGGAAATGGCAAGGTGATGGAATATATTGGTGGCTATGACGACTGGCAGCGACAAAAAGGACCGGCTGTATCAGAGAAAAAACCCTCCTCTAAGGCAAGTGATAAGTCAGCAGAAAAAGCTAAGGCTAAGCCGAAAAAACTGAGCTACAAAGATCAACGTGAACTGGACGGGTTGCCCAAGAAGATTGAAGAGCTTGATGCAGAGTTGGTAGAGCTTCATGACGCAATGGCCGACTCTGGGTTCTATCAGCAGGACCGAGAAGCCATAGCTGAAGCGACCAGCAAGCTGGAACAGTTGGAGCGTGAATTGGAACGTGCCTACGAACGTTGGGAATTTCTTGAATCAGGCGATGGTAGTTAAGGTTTTGCGTAACTGATTTAGGTTCCATCGCCCTGGCAATTGGTGCATAGATAACAGGCCTGACTCCCAGAGGAAATCTTTTTTATCTCAGAACCACATCTGTAACATGACTTGCCTGCTCGCCTGAAGACATGGAAGCGATAGTCTTCAAACCCTGATCCCTGACTTTTTAATGGGTCTACGCGGAAACGTGTGGGTAAGATTCGAGTCGGCGGCAGTGTAACACATTGAAATCATATGCATATTCAGATGTTGCATGTTGTGAAAAAATACTTTCATTTTTCAGTTAGGCTAACGCCATGAAAAACCCCAAGACAATCAGGTCGCTTTTTGCATTCCCTGGCTTCACCGCCAAGTCAAAATTGGTAGGTGTTTTTGGTGACAGGCATGCCCGAGTAATCCAACTCAAAAGGCGAAAAAAACAGCCATCTGTTCTCGCTGTGGCCACCGGTGCCGGAAGCGTTACGATAAGAAGATCATGCGGGTACGTGATCTCTCGGTTGCCGGTTGGCGGATCTACCTGGAGTTCGAGCGCTGGCGTGTCAGTTGTCCTGGGTGTGACGGCGTGCATGTAGAGCATCTGGACTGGCTGGCAAAGAACCCTCGCTATACTCAGCGCTTTGCCATGCATGTGGGCAAGCTGTGTCGGGATATGCCGAACAAGACGGTTGCCGAGATGGAGCGTCTTCACCATAGTACGGTGAAGGATCTCGATAAGCTTTACATGCAAAAGCAGGTTGACCTCGCGGGACTGCCAACGCCACGGGCCATAGGCATTGATGAGATCTCCATCCGCAAAGGACATAACTACCGGGTCATCGTCAGCGACCTGGATCGTGGGCGTCCTATCTGGGTTGGAGGTGAAGGCCGCAAGGAGGTTGATATTGATTTGTTTTTCAAAGTGTTGGGCAAGAAGAAGAGTGCCCGCATTGAATTGGCAGCCATGGATATGTGGAAACCGTTCCGGAACTCGGTACTGAAAAACGCACCGAATGCCAGGATCATCTTCGATAAGTTTCATATTATGCGACATCTCTCAA
>RRYU01022577.1_pt1 | contig 21560 bp, 35 predicted proteins | sample 2162651 | NCBI WGS metagenome assembly RRYU01 (sample SAMN10267283, study PRJNA491782) | microbial mat metagenome | isolation source: biomat in the production well | place: Japan: Minami-Kanto gas field, natural gas well KTG3 | collected 2017-06 | reverse complement strand
CATCGCGGGGCCGTCGATCTTATACCGAAGCGGGGTCCGGTTCGCGCCGGTCAGTTCGAACGCGGAACAGGTACAGCCGCCCGCGCGACGGGAGACCGTCGAGGCCTCGCCCATGTCGCCTTGATTTTCGATCACGCTCCAAGGCTGGAGGCGGTTCGCGAAATCGTCGTCGGAGTAATCCGCGCCGCTCCATTCGTGAAGGGTCGAGCCGAGGGTATAGGCATAGCCGCCGTAACCGTGCGCGCAAAGAAACCCGATCCCGTCGAGCATCACGTCGCCGGACACCGAATAACCGACGTCGCGACCGAGGGTGTAGAGTTGCTCGGAGGTTAGTCCCGCGCCGATACCTTCGTACTCGCCGAGTTCCGGCGTGTCGGTAATCGTCGCCTCAGAAAATGGGAGGTTCGCCGAACCTTCGGCGACTTTTGTCCCGGGTGTCGACTCCAAACCGAAGTTGGCCGCGCCCAGAAACTTAGGAATTAGACTCACTTGGATTCCCCTTTCTCACTGTTTTCGGGCGCGCGACGCGCCGCCTTTTTTACGGCCTTTTTCACGGCCTTTTTCTCCGCGTCGGGTTTCGGCGCGGACGTCTTTTTTTCGTCAGTCGCCGGAGCGACCTCACGAAACAGGGCGCCGGGATTCTCGTCAAAACTATACGTCCCCCCGGTCGTCAGGACGTGTTTCACACCTCGGATTCGGCGCGTTCCGCTTTTGCCGATGTATTTGTATTCCATGCTCACCTCGTCAGGTCAGGGTCGTCGGGTCGGTCGCGCTCGTTCGATATCTAACGCGACAGTTCATTTCAATCGGCCCGGAAGGCGTCGCCTTCTCGTCAATCTCGGGCATTTCCGAGGAATCCATCACGCAAAACCACACCCTCCCAGAATGGCCGAGGGCGGCGAGTGAGGCGGCGAGTTGCGAGTCGCCCGCGAGGGCCTGGACGACTTCATTCAGGATATCTTTCAACGTCTCGTCGACGTCGTTCGCGGCCGCCGCGTATCCGTAAATCGTCAGTTCAAAGTCGCGGGTTATATATCGATAATAACTCGATTCTTCTTCGACGATGGCCGCCTCACCCTCGACGACATTCAGGGCCGGAAGCTGGGAGGGCGTGATGTCATACTGTCGATTCCTGTGAACACGCGAACCGGTCGTCGACAAAGACGTGACGAGGGCGACGACCGCGTCGAGGATCTGTTCGTGAACGTGTTGCATTATGCGACCTTCTTCAGCTTCGCCGCGAATTTCTTGTCGAAGGTTTCGCGGAAATACTTGTCGCCGCGCGTCGCGATCGCCTGTCGCGTCGTCTCGCGGATCGTGTTCGCGACCGAGGCCTTCAGGACTTCAAGGGGCATCGGCTTAGGGCCGGTTCGGACAAAGGCCTGATTCCCCCCATGTTTCGGGGAGCGAATGAAAGCGTCGGGCGAGTGATACCCTCCCGCGCGAACGCGGACGCCCGCGCCTTTTCGCATTTTGCCGAAAGGCTTCCCCTTGACATAGCGGCCGGAGTCTTTCGCGCCGAGGACGGTCCAGGGTATGTCGCGATGCCATGCCGTGATAACCGTCCACATCCTTTTCGTGTTCGCCTTGTGTCGTCGGCGAATGTAGATCCGGCGGGCCTTCTTCACCTTGCCGGTCGTGTCATATCGGAACCTCATGTGTTTCGTCGGAAGGCCGGTCGCAAGCGCCGAGGCCTTCACTGATTCTTTTATCAGGACCCGGGCCGTCGCATTAATCGAGGACGACGCGGCCTGGGGGACGAGCTTTCGATGGACCCTGTCGATATCGGCCGTGATTTCGTCCACGCGGCCCGAGACGTCGAACATTAGGCGCGGCATTATGAAACGTCCCATCGGTCGGCGCCCAGGATATAGGAATCCATTTCCTGACGAATGGTCGCGTCGTCCAGGTTGACGGTGATAATGTCGCCCAGGTAGCCGACGAGGGTTCCGTCGCCCGCAGCGTCGCCGCCGATCGTGAGCGCGGCATCTGATCCGGCGTCGAGTTCCATCGAGGCAAGGGACGAGGCGCCGGTCGCCACAATTACGCCGTTAAAGTAAACGCGGATCGGGGTCCCCGGCGTCCAGGCGATCGAATAAACCCCCCAGGTCAGCGGCGGCCAGAGGGAACTATAATCGGCGATATTAACGGTCCCTGAGGATGTAGTTTTGTCGACGCACATCTGAAGCGTCGCCGGGTCGAAGTGGAAGAAGTAGCCGCCGGAGGCGCCGGTCCACTTCGCGAGCATTCGTCTATAACCCGAATCGGACCATTCGCCCGCGATAAAGACCATGAGTCCGTCGGTGTTCGAATGGATGTCGCCGGGGCCGCCGATCAGGGGAACCCGGACACCGGTCCCCGGGAAGCGAACCGCGCCGAGGCCGTTTCGGTACTCGGCCGAATAGGTCGTGATCGCGGCCGCATTCTGGGCGACGTCGCCGGACTTGCGATCGGTCCATGATGTGATCGACGCGCCGTCGGCGAGGCCTAGACCCGGGGCGTCGAACCATCGCGTCAGGTGACGGCCGAGGGAAAGGGGGAAGTCGACGCCCGCGTCGCGATAGAATTTTAGAAGGAGATTCGGCGCGTCGAGAGTGACGCTCATCGCTTTTCGAATTGTCCCTCGGTCAGTGTCGCGGACCTTACACGCGACGTTTTCATATTGGAGGTAGTGATTCATCGAATGCCCGCCGATTTCGACGAGGCCGCCGTCGTGGAAGGCCTGAAGCTGGGCCTCGGTGACGGTCGACCCGCCGTTTTCGACGATATTCAGATTCGCGACGTAAACCGTCACCGGGCAGGACTTCGCGATCGCGGCCGGGATCAGGTCAGTGATTGCGGAGGCCTGGGGGTCGTCGAAGGAGATCGTCACGGCCATTTTCTTCTCTTGCCAAGGCGCCGCGCCGAAGTCTTTCGTCGGTTCGAAAATCAGGGGGTCCGAATGTGTCGGGCCGTTCGGGGCGTGTCGCGCGTGAGCATACTTCGCGATTACGCCGGAACGCTCGATCCACACGTCCGCGTCGGCCTGAAAGAGGTCGATTAAGGCCTCCATTTCGGCGACGGACAGTTCGGTCGTGTTGTGAAAGTAGAAGTGAACCCAGGTATTTTTCGCCTTCCATAGGTCCATAAGCGAATCGTATCCGAACAGGGCCGGAGGACTCTCAGCGTTCGCGGTGTCGTAAAGCCAGTCGTTCAATTCCGAGGCCGACAGGCCGCGAAGTGAGGACGCGCTCATCCCGGCGGGGATCGTTCCCTCCCAAGGACACCAGTTTTCCCAGGTCTCCAGGTGAGTCACATCATTGAGGTCGGTTCCGAGAAGGGTCGAGCCGGTCGGCGCATCACCCAGGGCGCCGTTTCGGGCGTGGATAATCTGCCGGTCGCGGAGGGCGAATTGAGTGTGTCGGTCGTGACGGTGTTCGGGGTACGCCCAGACTTCGACCGTGAGGCCGTCGACGCGGCCCTCCAGGTCTGAAATGCAATCGTCGATCTCTGAGTCCAGAACGGCCTGAGATTCGCCCTCATCGTGAAGGAGGACGAGGCCCGAGGCCGTGATCGGAGTCACGGCGGGCATATAGGACAGGCCGGACGACAACCAAGCGTCGTCCCAGACCTTGTTCGTGAGGCGATAGCCCAGGTCCTCGCCCGGGGAGACGACCTCCAGCGCCGACGTGAATGGATGCTCGGACAGTGTCGATTCGAGCGCGGTCAGTTTCTCGCCGGAGGTGATCGTGACTCGGGCGCTTGTGACTTCTTCGTATTCGATCGATTCGGCCTCGTCCTCGGCCGCCGTCAGCTTCAGAACGAGGGTCACTAGGAGATCATCGGTCGCGGGTTCGTGTGTCATTACCTCATAGGCGTCGCCGTCGATCGTAACTGTCGAGCCGACGGTCGCGGCCGACAGGTCCTCGGCGATTCCCACGAAGCGGGCGCCGAGGCCTGTCAGGTCGCCGTCGCGGTCGAAGGGCTGAACCCATCGCCCATAATACGTTGACGACCCGACCGTGATTCCTTCGGTCAGGGGGTCGTCGGACGTATAAATTTGACGAAGGTCCGCGAGGCGGGTCATTTTTTACCTTTGCCCTTCGACGTCGCTTTGTCGCTTTTCTTTTCCTCGGCCGGAGGCGCGGGGCCTTCATCCTCGGCCGGAGGCGCGGCATCGGCGGCGGGGTTTTTGTCGGTAAGTTCCGCGTATCCGACGCGAACAAATTCGAGCGCCCATTTTGCCGGAAGCGTGACGACCTCGTTTTCCTTGAAGGTCGGTTTCACCGGACAAGACCGCTCAATGAAATTTCTCAGAACCTTAATCTCTAAAGATGAGTCCATGTCTCAGCCTTTCGAAATGGGCGGGGAGCGAACCCCCCGCCCATCGGGTTAAGGGGTGTCGGCTACTGCCAGCGCGGATGTGATCGAATCACCGTCGCGCTGACCGGGGTCGAACCGTCAATGACGCCGACACAGTTCACGACGACGCGAATATATCGCTTCGATCCAATATATCGAGCGTAATACGTCGTCGAATCGTCGGCGGCGCCGTCGATCACTCCGAAACACCCATCGTTTACTCCGGCGACATAGCCGGACAGGTGAGTGTCGGAGACATCCGTCCAGGTGGAACCGTTCGAGCTTTCCTCAAGCTCTAATTCGAGCTTGAGGTCGGTCGCGAGCGTCGCGGCCGAAGGGCCGACTTCGGCGACGACAAGTACGCCGTAATAGCCGAACAGGTCGACGGATTCTCCGTCCCTGTCCGTCAGGGTCGTGTCGGCGAAGATCGTCGACACAGGGACCGTTCCGGTGAGGACGTCGACCTGGGCCTGGGCGCCGACCGCGAAAAGCATCGCGGCGGCGAACAGGATCGAGAAAAAGTTCCTTTTCTTCATATCGTTATCACCTCCCAGACGGCGGCCCTATAGCGCCGTACAGTTAATGTCAGAGGAATAGGCGAACGCAGCGGGAACCCTGAGGCCGACATCGACGTCGTGCATCACGGTTAGGCGAAGGCCGCCGGATTTCCCGAGGGTGTACGGATCGGCGAGAAGACTCATCCCGCCCCAGAATCCGACGAGAGCCTGAGACCAATCGCCCAGGATCAGCGCGGTCTGAGATCCGTCGCCGTAATCGGTGTCGACCTGATTCGTCGCGGCCAGGGGGAACCCGATCAGGCCGTCGTCGACCTTGTTCAGGATGAAATTCCCGGTCCCCGACGCGCGTTCGATACCCATCATGTCGGCGGTGAGATTGACGGACGTCATGAATCCCATCCGACCCATGTCCGCGTTTCCATAGGCGATTTTCCCCCAGAGAAGCGGGATCTTCGGCCATGTAATCGCGGCATTAATCGACAAAACGCCGATACCGTGAAGGGCGTTCGTGTGATTGAGGATTCCGAGAGGCTGATTCGCCGTTCCGCTTCCCTCGATCACGACGCGGTCGATCTCCAGGCCTGTCACGTTCAGGATGTCATTCCTTGTTAACGCTTCGAGGCTGGGGGTCGACTGAAGCTGGGCCTTTCGTGTGATGTCACTCGAAACTCCAAGCGTCTTTGGGGTCATGATGAGCTGACCATAGGTCTGCTGACTTTCGGGAACGTCTTCGCCTTCTCCGACCCATCCAGGCGTCGCGGCGCCGGTCTGACGGTCGAACGCGAGGTCTCCGCGCAAGCCCGACAAAATCGTCGCCCACTTCAAAGCGAAAGACTTATTCCGAAGCAGTTCGATAAACGCGCCGTGTTCGGTGTGCTTCAGGAACCCGCCCGCCGAGTCGGTCGAGATATTGACATCCCGTCGACCCATGAGGACTTGACGTTCGCGAAGCGCGACGAGGTCTCTCATCCAGATATTATCGGGAATCGAAACACCCTGAGGGTTCGCGCCTCGGCGCTCGCCCTCGGCCGAACACATTTCGAATTCGAACCCGGCGGCCTTCTGTAGGGCCGCGTCCCCGGGCGCCAGCATCGCGCGGGAAAGACGGTACAGGCTGAACTTGTCGGCGTCCTCCTGGGGAATCGCCGACCGGTTCGCGAGTTCCTGATTTTCCGCGCGCCAGTCGTGAGCGCGTTTCGCGAGCTTGCCGACGTCGTCGCCTTCGGCCATCGCGCGGCCCATGATATCGGCCGGGATGGGGCGACCCTCCTTCGCCTGGAGTTCGGCGAAATCGGTCAGTTCTGCGAAGCGTTTCCGCTCGTTTTCGCGACCTTCTTCAAGGCCTTTTTTCTGGGCCTTGGCCGCGCGTTCCTTCGCTTCGGCCTCCGACAGTGTGGGGTCGGGGGTCGAGACGTTTTTGAGATCGACGTTCTTGTCGTTCTCGTCGTCGTCGTCGTCGTCCATGTTTAAACCTTTCTTTTGGGCCTTTGTCTTTACAGTTTGAGTTGGAGACGATGATCTCGACTCGGGATCGGCGCCCGCCGGTCCCTCCCCTAGACTTCGTTTCCGGCCAACCCCAGCATTTTTAAAATCTACTGGGACTTTTACGATGGACACCTCGAAGGCGGTCCAGTCGTCAACGTAGAAAGTCGGAGGCCCGTCGCCCGACGGGTTCGGGATTTCCCTTACGCTGTTTACGAAGTATCCGACCGACACAAGCTGACGGATTCCGTCGGCGATGTCGGTGAATACAAGATCACCACGCTCGCCGCGACTGAACTTCAAAATCGCGCGGCCTTTTTCATTGCTATCGATCCACGCCCTCACGACGACGCCGACCTGATCGCCTTCGTGATCGACAAGGACCGCGCCTCCACTATTTAGGCGGGACAGGTCGACTTCCCCGGGCTTGTGTCCGAGGACTTCAATTCCGAAATATCGCTCGAAGGGTTCGGTCGAAGAAAACACGACCTCGACCGTCCGCTCGTCTTTGTCGACGGCGGCGCGATGGAAGGTCATCGACCGATAAAGGTCCACATTCGAACCGGCGAGGGCGGTCCAGGCGCCGCGATCGACGCGGGCGTTTTCGTCGGGGATCTTTTCCCACAGTTCGCGGATCTGAGCCTGGGACAGGTCGGCCGAGGTTCCTTGATCCGGCGGGGGTTTTTCGCCGCCGTATGGGCCGTCGGTGTCGGCGCTGGGGGTGTCGCCGACGCCGTCCAGGGCCTCCAGCGCCTTCTCGATTCGGCTTAGAAGATCTTCGGCGGCGTCGAGGACGTCGTCCTCGGGGGCCGCGTCGACGATCGCATGGAGGGAGGCCTGGAACACCGTGTCGACACCCTCCAGCGGCCCGACGAATTGATGAGTCGCCGCCGAGTCGAGAAAATGCTCGGTCGCGGCGCTTGTGGGCGCAAGGCCGGACCCGACGTTGTATTTCCCCTCTCGGATGAGCTTTTTCCCATAGGCGAGGGCCTTTTTATTGAGTCCCTTCATGGACCTATCCTCTCGACGAGGGTTTCGAGTTTCCCCTCAATCCGGCCGAGGGCGCGGGCGGTGTCTTCGTCGCGGGCCTGCTGCCTCAGGACGTGATCGTCGAATTCGCCCTCGAATTCCTTTTCGTGTTCTTTCAGGTCGTCGCGCCAGATCGCGGGGAGGTCGTCGACCTCGGCACACACGCCCGAGATCGCTTCGGCGTTCGCGGCCGTCGCCGTCTTGTTCGCGGCGACCGTGTTCAGGATGTCGTTTCCATAGATCATTTTCGAGGAAACCCAATTCAGGACGCCGAAAATCAAAAGGATCAGCGTCGCCCAGCGACTAAATTTTTTGACCGCCGACGCGGTGTCTTTGTCCCCGTTCAAGTGAAACCCCTCTTTAACTTTTTTCACCATTACCTAACCCATCCCGTCAGACGGTGAATTGTTAGAGGGTGCGGTCACTCCCTCGCCTTCAGTTCCGAATCGTTTGTCCTCGGCCTCGATTTCGCTCCAGACTTCTTCCGGGTCGCGGCCTCGGCCGCGAATGATTTCCGCGCGACTGGAGATTTTCAGTCGGACGGCGGCCTCGTTCGCGGCCATCTGTTTTTGGGGGTCGACCCACTCCCAGCGGGGACCCTGCCAGCGGACCGTCCTGTATTTCGGTTCCCATAGTGGATTGAGGGCGACGTTATGGCCGGGGAGAAGGAGAAGGCCCGAGGCGAGCGCGGGGTTCAGCCAAGATTCGAATAATGGGTGATAGAATTTCTCGATCGCCCACTCCTGAAGGCCTTCCCAGGCGCGGCGGTCTTCGAGGCCGCCGGTTCGTGAACTCGTATAATTCACGCCCTTAAGGTTCGTCGTAAGGGAATGATGAGAGACGCCGAGGGATGCAGCGACCTGCATTAAAAGCGCGGTGTTAAATTCGTTAAAGTTCGCATTCGGGGAGGTCGGATTGTAGGCGAAGGGTTCCCATCCATACGGGAGATATTCGATCAGGCCGGGTTCGAGTTCTTCGATCGGTGTTCCGTCTTCGTCGGTCGCGTCGTGAAGCGGGTCGACGGCGGCCTGTTCCGTCTGCTTCATAAACATCATCTTATTCGACTGACCCTCGGCGTTCGCGAGTTCGCTTTCGGTGTATCCGTCGAGCATCTTCATACGAAGCAGGGCATTCGAGGCCCAGGGGACGCCGCGAAGCTGTTCAACACGCTCTTGGATGAAGGCGTGAATGATACTTTCGGCGGGGACCCGCTTGTGTTGACGGCCGCTCATGCTCGAATAGTAGCTTTCGCCCTTGACCGTTTCAGTGTCTGGGAAGTAATAGGCGACGGCCTTGTTAAATCGATCGAGTTCGATCCCCATCACGATTCGATTTCCATTCCGGGCGATGTCGTTAATCGTCGTCGATAACATATGGGGATCGAGGAAATCGATTTTAAATCCGTATCCGTCCGGCGTGAGGTGCTTTTGAATGAACACCTCGCCGTCATTGCTCGCCGAGGCGATGAACAGATCGCCCGCCGCGCGAAGCGTCAGGCGGCCGCCCATGTCGACCTCGCGACTCCATTCGGCCCAGCCTTTTTCGATGGCGAGGTTCGCGTCCTTGTCGAGCTTTCCCTTCAGGTCGACCGACCGGGCCTGGAGCCTGATCCCGCGAGGGCCGATCACGTTATTTTTTAGAAGCTGAATCCAGCGACGAAGGTGTGGGTTATTCTCATACTGTTCGCGCGAGCGGGCGCGGATCGTTTCAAGGTGGAGTTTTTGAAACTCGGTCGCGGTGACGGACGAAGTCCCCCAGGAATACGTCAGGTTTCCGATGTGTCCCGAGGCCGGGGCGTGTCGACGCCGGACGGGGCGGGAATGGGCGAAAAGATACGACGACCGGGATTGAGGGTATTTCGAACGAAGCGCCTGAAGAATGCCCACTATCGCCTCCCCATTCTTCGGGTTCTAACCTTGCGCGGGTTGCCGAACCCGAGGTCGATCCGCTCCTGGGCCTTTTCCTGGGCGTACATTCGTTCCCAATACGCCAATTCTTCGCGGAGTTCGGCGTGGGAGGCTTTCGAAAGCGACACACCGTCGGGGGTCGTGTAGCCGACGACGTCCTTCGCCGCCTTCGCTTCGACGAGGGTCCGATAAGTGTCGACCATTTTTTTTGCGTGGGAGCGATCGTCGAGGCCGGACGCGGCGTCGGCGAATGAAGGTTCGACCGTGAGGCGGCCGGTTCCGATGTGCTTGACGGTCGTCCCGTCTGATACCTTCGCCTGCCAATGCCACACGCCCGCCGTATAGGCGGCCGACTCGGTGTCGGTGATCTCGACGGTGTGTTTCCCGTCGCCTTCGTTGCTTGCGGTGATCGTTTTCTGGGAGGTCGTCGAACCGGCGAGGACAAGCGCGTATGTCAGTTCCCAGCCGTCGTCGGGAACATAGTCCGCGAGATATTTCGTCCAGTCGACGGTTTCGCCCTGGACGAAAGACTCCGGTTCATAAGTCGGAATTGTGGCGGCCATGATTCCGAAGTACACCCGGACGCCCAGCGCCGTCAAGGGGGAAAGTGTTCCGAATCGTACAGGTGGACGAAATGGGACACCGTTCGGGATGGTACGGCGCGGGTTAACCTATTGCGGGGGAGTCGCTTGTGTGTGTACCAAATGGGACGATTTTTTTACTTCTGCCAGCGCGGAGTATGGCGGCGGCGGCCGCGCTTCCCGGCCTTCTTCGCCGCCGGTTTTCGGACGGCGCCGGGGCGGGCCTTTTCCCAATTCACACGAAGGAGTCGGACGGCGGCCATGTTCCCGACACGACAGTCCGTCGCCTCGTTTCGAACGCCGTCGGGGATGTCCCAATAGGGAACCGGGCGGCCGTGACGGAATTTCGTTTTCCGGGTCTCGGCGGTGAGTTGTTCGAAATATTCGTGATCGTAACTCATGGGGAAGTGACAGTATCCCGGCCCAGGTTCGTCGACGTTCAGGTATGAGGCGAGAAGGTCCTTCGCGGTGTCGACGCCGATCGTGACGGTCTTCGGTTTTAGCTGGCCGCGCGCGCCGCGCTTGCGCGTCGGGACGGCGAAGGAGTGAACGATCGCGAGCGAAGGGCCGTCCTTGCCGTGTGTCGCGAAGATCATTCGCGAGGACCTGGGCCGCGTGAAATCATAAACGGTATCCGTTCGATATCCGGCGTCGATCAGTGAACACATGGAAACCATCGCGCCGCGCGGACCCTGGAAGGTGCGCCGGAGGACGGGGTCCAGCTTTTCGGCGTATTCCTCGATATTCGCGGTGTCGGCCTCGGTCACGACATAGGCGAGACTCCAGCTTTCTTCGCCATAACCCCAGCCGACGAACTCCGTTTCGAAACGGTCGCCTTGAACATCGGTAAAACTTGTAATGACGAGGGCGCCCTCGGGGACCTCGAACTCGTATTCCTCGCGACGGGACCACAGGGATTCGGGATCGGACTTCTCCCCGGCGACCTCCCAGGTTTCCGCGAGGACCGTATTTACGAAGGTTTTCAGAAGTTCGGGATAGCCTTTTGTCGCTTGATGCTTTCGGTGGACCTTCTCCCAGGTAACGAAGGGGCTGTAAAGCTGGGAAAGCTGGAAGCCGATCGCGCCTGGATCGACGGCCTCGGCCGTCGCGCGCCACTCGCCGAGGGTTAACATTCGGGGCTTGTGATTTTCCTCGATGCGCGCGTGACATGATTCGTTCGCGCAAACAAAGTGAGCGGTCGAGGGGAGCCGGTGTCCATCCTCGTCATGGTCACAGCGACAGTTCGCCCATTCAAGAGTCTGATATTCTCCGCAGAATGGACAGGGGACGAAGTAGCGACGCTGATCGGTCCGAAGGTATTCGCGCTCGGCGGGACAGAATCCCTTCTCCCCGGGCGAGCTTGTGAGATAGCGATATCCGTTATAAAAGGCCGTCGTTCGTTCGGTCGCGAGGGCGACAGGATCGCCCTCCTTCCCGGCCGAGGCGGGATAGCGACCGATCTCGTCGCCGAGATAAACGCGGATCGGGCGGGACGCGAGATCGGACGGCGCGTTCGCGCCAACCATCGTAAAATGGCCTCCGGCGAATTGTTTGTGTTCGATCGTCGAACCCTTTTTTTTCGCCGTCGGCTTTCCGACCTTTTCGCCGACGCGCGGAGTGTCGCGCGCCAGGGGGTCGAAGCGATCCTTTGAAAATACACTCGCCATTTTCAACGAGGGCTGAGTCATTAAAATCGGGCAGGGGTCGAGGTCGATGTGGCGGCCGAGGATATTCTCAAGAACCGTCGTTTTTGTCGTCTGGGCGCCCCACATAAGAACGACCGTATGAATCCCAGGGACGCCCGCCATTTCCATCGGTTCCTTCTGATAAGGAATCCGCGCGACGTGATATTTCCCGGCCGAGGCCGAGGACTCCGGGGAAAGATAGCGATATTTTTCGGCCCATTCGGCGACGTTCATGTCCGGCGGCGGGGCGATCATCGCCTGGATTTCGGCGAACACTTCGGCGGCGACACTCATTTCGCGACCTTCTTTTTCTTCGCGGTCTTCTTTTTCGCGACTTTCTTTTTCGCTGGGGCGGCCTTCTTCGTCGCCTTCTTTTTCTTCGCGGACTTCTTTTTCTTCGCGGGCGCCGTCGACGGCGACGACGGGTCGATGGCGGCGAGTTCTTCCATCGCCTCATAAAGGGCGGCGCGGATCAGGCGCTCGCACTCGATCGGGTTGTCCTCGATCGCGACCTGGGGCGCGAGAAGCGGGGGGAGTGAAAGAAGCTGGCCGCGAAAGTTCATCACCATTCGGCCCTCGTATTCCTTCACCTCATCCCGGTCGATCAGGCGTTTTTTGTTTTCTTCATATTCGAGTTCGGCATTCAGGGCGGCGAAGCGTTCGCGATGCGCGCGCCAGGAGGCATAGGACGAGTCGGCGCCGTTCTTGCCCTTGATAGTATTCGAGGGGGTCGTCGGGTCGGTGTTTTCGTCCCATTGCTCATCGGCGAGCGCGGGGTCGACCTTCCCCGCGACAAGAGTGATTCGGCCGGACCTGACGGCGCGCTGGACCGAGACATGAGACACGCCTCGGCGCTTCGCATAGGCGCGCTGACTTATCAGTTCGCGGGCGGCCTTAGGCATCGCGGCGGCCTCGTCGATAAGTGTTCCAGGGTTCCAGAAGTTTGTAAGAAAATGTCAAATTTTTGGGGGTGATAAATATCTTGTCACCATTGGACTTAGGGGGTTTCTCGTAATGGGTTGCGGGGGTTGACTTTATGCGAGGTGGAACCCTGTTTCGTTTACAAAAAACTAACGATTTTCGGCACCATCCGACCCATTGACACCTCCCCAATAAAAGGACCCGCGAGGGTGTCAGGCCTCGCGGGCGGCGACTCATCAATAAAAACGCGGGCGTCGTGAGATCGCCCGCGCCGGAGGTTGCAATGCTGACCCGAAGAAGGGGAAGCATCGACACGGTACGGCGAGGGGCGAGGGATGTCAAGGCGTGAGTCACCCGGCGACCTCCGGTTCGACGTAGAGCGCGAACGCGAGGTCCGGGGGTGAGGCGGTGTCGCCTGGGAGAATAGCGGTCTCGACGTAGCGGGCGCCGCCTGGGATCTCCGGGGCTTGCCCGACCGCGAGGATGTGGAAGACCCGGCCCCAGTCACTCCCCTGATTCGGATCAATCTCGGCGAGGACATACAGACCCGTCGTCGACAGATAGGCGCCGACGATCTTTGAGAAGTTTGGAATGGGGAGCGATTGCCTTCGCCTTGCGAGGTCGAGGCGATACGCGGCGATCGAACGAGGGCGCTCGTTCAGGTTAGCGGCGGGGGAGGCTGGGAGGACTTGAATATCCAGGGCGGCCCGAAGCTGATCGACCGGGACGATCGACCCCCTGACCATGATCGGCCAGGGTTTCCCATCGACGGCGAGACACAGGACGGCCGAGGGTTCGGCCGTCACTAAGGCCTCGCGGAGATCGTTCAGGTCGAGAGTGTCATTCATCAAAGACTCCTTTCAGGGTGTCGGCGTACAGGTCAGGGCGGCGAGAATTAGGACCGCGAGGACGAGGGATAAGGCCCAGCTTCCCGCGAGGCCGTCCTGTGTACCCCAGCGGGCGCTCATTGCAGACTCCCCGTCATGGCCTCGCCGAGGGTTTCGATCGCCGCCTTCACCCGGGCGCGGGCGCTATAGCCGCCGTACTTTGACCGGCGAAGAAGAACGGCGCGGAGTTTTTCGGTCCAGGCCGCGACGCGGTCCGCGCGATCCTCGGCGTTCTTCTTTGCGATTAGTTCGTCGTCATAGGCGCGGAGAAGTTTCGACCGGTCGATTTCGGCCTGTTCCAGGCGCTCCAATAACACCCAGCGTTCGGCGTCGGCATTGCTGCGACTTAGCTTCTCGCGGGCGCGCTCGCGGATCAGTTCGATCGACGCCACTATCGGACCTCCTGGTCTTCGGTGTCAGGCCGCGCGCTGATAACGCGGGTCTCGGTGATCCATTTACTTTCGATCATCTGACCGACGTCGGACAGTTCGGTCGGCTGGACTAAGACCTGGGGGATGTCGTGAAGATATTCGACGCGGGCGGTGACGATCCCCTTGAATCCGGTTACGGTGTCGACGACTTTGTCGCCGGTTCTAATCTGTGTCATTTCATCCTCCTGGGAAGCGAACCCCCGCCCCCCCGTATCGCGGGCGGGGGTTCATCGATGTCTCAATGTGGGAGAAGATGTTCTGTCTATTCGACCCCCTTTCGGTTAGTCGCTCGGGACGGAATCCGTCCCGGCGGCGTAAAGGTACATTGACTGGATCTGACCCCAGGACAGGTCGCAGGGCGGCGCGTCCGCGCAAATAGAAACCTTTCCGTCGGCATCTTTTTGATAACTGAACGTCACGCCCTCACAAGGCTGATAGCGCGGCGGGAAGTTCGTCCATCCTTCGCCGCCACACTCGCGCCAGGGGTCCATCGGCATCACCCAGAGACAGGTCGCCTCGGGACGATCGAGAGTCGCGGGGAAAGTTTTCAGGGAATACTTGTAAGCGTATTCCCCGCCTTCGACGTGAACCACGATCACCGCCGGAACGTCGACCGGCGCGATCGCGGGCGGCGGGGAGGTCGGGGTGACATCACAGGCCGACAGGGCGGCCATCGAAACGAAAAAACCGAGGATGAGCAGGGTCGAGGCGAGAAGGTTTTTCACTTCAATCTCCTTTCGAGGGGGAAGGGGACGGCCCGATTTCATTTTGGATTTCGATCAGTTCATCCTGTGACACGACGAGGGCCTGACACCCCTCGCAATGCTTCCAGTCGGCGACCGTGATCGTCCGGCCGTCGGTCAGCGTCATGTCGAGGGGCGCCTCACCCTTGCGGACGTCCATCGACTTGCAGTATGGACACCGTTCGCCCTGGGTGATGGCGATGTATCCGAGAATCAAAACGCCGAGGACTAAGACAAAACCGAGAAGATAGGTCGTGATCCGTTCGGCGAGCTTTTTCAGCTTCACGGCGTCCATAGCTTAAACTCTCCGTTTTCGTCGACCATGCTTTCGCCGTCGGTCGCGCCGATCCCGATCGATCATCGGACACCGCCGGATGTCGGCGCAAGCGAAAACCCATGATTTCCATATCTCATTGAATCACCTCGGGTTCGACGTAGACCCAGACACGCGCGCGACGGCGTGAGTCCGTCAGGCGAAAGTCGCCGTTATGTTCGACGCGGCCCAGGAGGACGAGTTCACGACGGCGCGCCGAGGCGGTTTGATGTTTCATTCCCAGCGCGATTTCGATTTCCGAGTCGGTCGACCCATGCTCACCGCGTTTCTTAATGAAGCCCAGAACTTGTTCGCGGAGATTGATCGACGGCGCCTCGATCTTCAGGGCGGCCTCGCGCGACGTGTCGACCGGTTCGTGAGGCGGCGTCCCGCCGAACAATGGATATTGTTCGAGGCCTTTTTTCTTCGTCAAGAGTCGTCCCCCTTTTCGAGTCCGAGATAGTCGAGGTCGAGGCCTGAAATCCAAACACCGAAACGAACGAGCGCCATCCCCAGACGAAGGCGGGCGCTCATTCTCCAACGGCCCTTCACTTTTACTTTAACCGTGATTTTGCGCGCGACCTCGCTCATGTCTATTTCCGCTTTCATACGCCCGCGTCCATGATCTCATCGATCCGCGTGTCGACTCGGCGGTCGAGGGCGAGCGCCATTTCGACGCAGGCCTCCATCGCATTTCGAGCGCCGAGGCGCTTCGCGGACCGTTCGAATTCGCGGCGTTCGCGGCGGGACATCGAGAAGGTCGCGAGAAGGAGGTCCAGGGCGTTTCGCTTGATCCTGGGGACGAAATACAGTTCGTCGTCGGAAACGAGTGTGTCGCGTTCGTCGGAAAGACTCATCGGTCCCCCTTGTAAAATGGATGGAGGCGGCCGGTCCGAATCATCGATTCATATCTTTCGATCCTTTGATGTCCGGGCTTGTCGGCCTGGGAAATATCCCACCACATCGACCGACCGCGCGAGTGATCTTCGCCGTCTTTCCAGAGCAATTCCTGACCGGCGGCGGCGTACACGGCGAGGCGTTCGGTGTAGGGGATCGTCTGGAGGGCTTCACGAAGAAAGTCGCGGAACATTGGAGCGCCGGTCAGGCCGCCCCAATGGGCGAGACACAGGAGGACCGCCTGACGGGGGGGCGAGAGTTTGTCGAAGTCGTAAACCTTGACGGTGTCGGGACCGTCCGGCGGCGGGGTTTCGACCTCGGCGAGACGGTGTCCCATCCAGCGGCGGGCGATGGGGAGATTTTCCTCCAGGTCCTCGGTGAGAAGGAAATCGATCGCCGCGTCGGATAGCGGGCGTGAGTCGAGGTCGCGGCCGACTCCGATCGTCGGGTTCCCGAGGGGAATCGGTTCGAGACCCGCGTCGTCGGCCGCGAGGACAAAGTCGTGAACCTTCTCGAAATAGTCCCGGCCGTCGAGGTCGTCATAAACCCGAGATCGGCGGCCCTCGTCCTTCGTGAGGATGTGGGTCGCCATATCGACGGCCGGTCTCAGGGGTGTCGGAATTCCCATTAGACCTTCCCCATCGACAAGGGCATGAGAAGCGCGACGCGGTCGATCGTGAATTCCGTCGCGGCCTCGTCGCCGATCTGAATCTTCACGTCGGCGACATGGGACCGAAGATAAATCTCGCCCTTGTGACTCGACGCCTTGTTTTCGTCCTCGGTCGGGGGGAGGAATTCCCACACGGCGCCGTCGGCCATGACGTCCTCCAAAAACCCAAAGTTCAGACCATACTCGACCGGGATCGAGCGGGCGATCTTGAAATAGGAGATCGACACACCCAGGGCGCGGCCCGCGCCGCCGAGATCTTCGATCGGGGTTCGCTGGGCGAGGGTTGTCTTTCGCGGGAAGGCCTGGGAGGTCTTAGGGAATAGGTCCTTGGTCTCGACGGAAACGATCTCGGCGACCTTTCTTTTCAGTGTGATCGGGCGATACAGACCCGGGGGAAGACCGGTCGGAAGTTTGGACAGGTGCAATCGGCGGCCGTCGGTCGCGGTGAGTTCGTCGTTCGTAACGCGAAGGAGCATCATTCCCGGGCGGGACAGGTCCTTGGAGATCGCTTTCGCGGTCCACAGGATTTCGCGCAAGAGGTGAGGCTGATCGGCCTCGGTGATCGTGTAAAGGGTTCCGGTTTGAACGTTCTTCATTGTTTACTCCTTTTCGGGTTTTGCGGGTTTGGGTTCATCGACGGGACTCGCAATCTCACGAAGACGGAACATCGCACACCGTCCCGCGAACGCGGTCGGAGACTCGAACGGCCGGTGTTGTGGGATCATGGCGATCGCGGAGGGCGGGATGAAATCATTCGTGACGATATTCACGCCGTACAGGTTCCCGATCGCGCCTTTCGGCTTATCTATTGGGTTCGTCATGTTTATTGTCTCCCCATTTTCTAGCGTTCATCTTTTTACGAAGGGCCTCGGGCGCGACCTTCTTCAGATAGCGATCTGTCGTCGCTACGTTCGAGTGTCCTAACTGATCTCGGATCTCATGGATCGGAACACCCTCGCGGGCGAGTTCGGCCGTCATGGTGTGCCTGAGGCCGTGAGGGTGAACGCGTTTCGTGATCCCGGCCTTCGTGGCAAGCCTTGGAAGAAGGGCGCGGAGATACTGAGACTTGATCGGGTTCCCTTTCAGCGTACAGAACAGGCGGTCCAGGCGGCCGAACCCCAGGCGGTCCCGGCGCTCGATCCACAGGCGAAGGAGATCGACGGCCGCCGCGTCGATCCCGACCGTCCGGGCCTTGTCGCCCTTGCCATGAAGGACCGCGATCGAGCCGAGATCCAGATCGACATCCTTCAGGTACAGCGCGAGGCATTCGTTCACACGAAGGCCCGCGCGCCACAGGACCGCGAGAAGGGCGCGGTTTCGGATGCCGGTCGACGACGCGGTCGAGGCGGCGTTCAAGAGCGCGATCGCCTCGTCGGTCGTCAGAACCTCGGGCGGGAACTTCTTCCCTTTATTTGTTCGACGGCGTTTCAATTCTCATTTCCTCGGCTCGGTTGCTATCGGCGATCGATCGGCCGATCGCCTGGGTCGCGGCCTTCGACAGAAGCGTCGAGAGGTCCGAACACATTTCGAACAGGACGCGCCACAGGGCCGCGCGAACGATCAGGATCGCTTCGTATGTCGTCTGAGGCTTCATCACCAATCACTTTCCGTTGTTTCGGGGGTCGCCCCTTGTGACTCCATCCAGGGGACGAGCTTCGACTCAAAACATGGACCGCAAATATCGAACGTCGTGTCGGTTGCATTCCCGCCATCGGGATAGTGCGTTCCGGCGCGGCGGGCGATTTCGACCTCGTCGAAATTGTAAAAGTCCGCTTCTTCATATGGCTTTCGACACAGATCGCAAATAGTCTCCACGACGACGAGTTTTTCCTGTGCTGGGATCGTTCTTTTTTCTCGTCGCTTCATTCTTTCACCTTCGCGGTGTACTCGGCGACCATTCGCGCCTCCAGTTCCAATTCGACGACATTCCCCGACGAGTCTCGGGTTCGAACTACACCGTCAACGCCGCCGGAACTGACGATTGAGTAATCGCCGCCCGAGTCGAATTCTTCGGCCCAATTCTGAACGGCGATCTCGGGGTCCGCGCCGCCGGAAATGCAGCCGTCCGCGAAGCTGATCGAAAGGTCTGGAACTTCGATCTCGTAGATTTCGCAGCGATGGCGGTCCAGGTCGGCGTAGCGGCGACACTTGGGGCAAAGGTTAAAGTTCATCGCGGGGAGGCCTCCGGTTTGTGGGGTTTAGTTCGCGTAAAGGTAAGGCGGCCGCCCATCGGGGTTCCCCTTTCAAGCGGCTCGACGTCGGCCTCCATTTCGTCGAGTTCGGCCGCCGAGAAATGGAACAGTGTTTCGTCGACGGAACCGTCGAGATTCACCCTGACAGCGAACAAGCCACCATCTTGAAATTTTGTTGGAATGAAGGTTTCGGTCTTCAGGATCGGGGTCGAGCCTATTAGAAAACGGATCGCGACGGCGCCGACCTGGGCGGCCTCGCGCCTCATGGCGGCGGGGTTTCCCTTGAAATAATGATGATCGAGCGACGCCTGGACGAGTTCGCCGGATTTTTCGGCCACAACCGCCGCCGCGTGAATCATATCCTCCGGCCATTCGGGATGTTTTTCCTCGGCCTTTCCGAGTTCACTCAAAATAAGATCAAGAGCGCGAGCGCGGGCCGCTTCGTATGTCGTCTGAGGCTTCATCCTTTCACCTTCTCCGTTAAATTCGATCTCTCGGGCGACGATCTTCGAAAGGGTCGCGCCGACGGGTTCTAGTTTCTGGTCGCTCATTTCATCCTCCTGATTAATTTGTTCAGCTATCTTTTCCATGTCGTTTAGAAAGGATTCGCGGTCGTAACCGATACTCTTTCCGATTTTGCGTATCATGTCTAGTATCGTTCCCCTAAGGAAGCGTCACTGTATTTTGTAACTATCCTGTTTTAGGGTCCAAAGCGTCACTATTCGCGGGGTCCGGGGCCTCATCATCTTTTAAGGCCTCCATGAACTCGTCGACAAAGTCGTGAGCGTGGGCCGAGGCGGCGTTCACAATCGCGGGCGCGAGCATCCTCATAGCGTCGCGGGCGATGGGGTCTGAAAGCTGGATCACCGATCGGACGCTTTCACCTTCGACGTCGATCTCGGCGGTGAGCTTCCCCTCATCCTTGCCGTATAGCTTCCGCTCAATCGTCAGTTTTCGAAACTTCACTAGATTCGCCTTCCTGAATAGGCCCGAAAAACAGTTCCAGGGCCGCGTCGACGGGGTCGTGTGCGGCGACGAGCGCCGCGCGGAGACTTCTTTCGAAAATGCGTCGCTGTTCCAAGTTGTGAGCGGCCACCTGGGCCTCGAAAATCTTTTTTATATTATGATCTTCGACCCGTTTTTTGAGGTCTGGATTCATACACCGCATCACCGGACACTCACGAACACACGGTCCTGACCGGGGACGGTGCCGGGGGTGACTTCGCGTATCTCGCCGAGTTCGACGAGGCGATCGACGAGCGCCATCTGATACCATGTATCGCCGCCGAGGCGCTGATTTCGCATCGGCGCGAAGATTTTAAACGCGCCCGCCTCGGCGAGAAGGGCGTTCGCGCGGTCGCGGACTTTCAGAAAATCGCGCTGACCGTCGTCCGTGAATATCTTCTCGCGTTCTTCGGCGTAATCGTAACTCATGATTTTACCTCCGGGTCTGGGGTTTCGATGTAGCCGACCGACGTCTGTCCGAATTGGCCGAGGCGACCGGGACATGGATCGTCGAGGTTTTCGGGCCGGATGTACTCGCCACAGGTCGCGCATTTTATTTTTATACAGGCCGGAAGGAGGTTCTGATCGTCGTCCAGGTGAGCGACGAGACAAGCCTCGGCGCTTGCGACGTGGCCGCCCTGGGTGAGCGCGATTGAGATTCCCTCTTGAAGGGATTTCCGAATCTCGTCCTTTATGATTTCGACGCCTCTGTCCAGGCAATTTCCAACAAATCGAGCGCGCGCTCGATTCTTCGGACGGATCATCCACAGTAAAACGCGGACCTTCGTCCACAGGGACCGGCCGGAAAGAATTCGCTTCAGGTCGAGGGGTCCCGCTTCGGCCGAGACCTTCAACGAAAACTCGTCAAGGATCATGTTTGACCCTCGGTGAATCCCCGTAATTAGGCGATCGGCCTCGGTGAGGCGGCGCGTCACAGTTTCACCTCGATTCTTTTCCCGCCCCACATCGCGCGGGCGAGCTTGCTCTGAAACTCGATAATTTCCGGGCCGCGTTCGCCGACAAGGACCGGCGGCGAGGCGCGAACAGAACTGTAATTCACTTCGGCGGGATCTCGCGCGAGGACCCGAAGGCGTTCCTCGGCGCTTTGATTCCAGGGAATCCCATAGACCTTCCCGGGGAAATGGGCGAAGGACGGGGCGACGTCCAGCGTCGCGAGGGGGGACCGCGACGCGGACTCGGCCATGTACGCCGGGGACCCGGGACTAAGTCGATCACGACGGCGACTCATGGCTGGACCTCAGGTTCTTTCCCATAGGTGCGCCGATGCTTTGCGAGGGCGGCCTGGAGGACGAACAGATTCGCGGCGCCGAGTAAAAAGGTGTCGACGGCGGCGGCGAGGGCATAGGCCGGAGGATGGGCGAGAAGTGAAACCTCTTTCTCGATCGATGATAGCTGTTCGTCCGATAACCACGGCATCCGGGCGACAAGAGGTTCGCCCAGGGGGAGATCGTCGACGGGGGGGATGAGCGCGTCCGCGCGGTCCATGTCGAGATCGTAGCGACACCGCGCGATCACGGTCGCCATTTTCTGAACGGTTTTCCGGTCGAAGTAATAGGCGAGGACCTGTTCCCCTGGAGGCTTTGGGCCTGGATCGACTTTCAGGGTCGAGTCCAGAAGGAACGAAACAAGGTCGAGTGAATTTTTCAGCGACTTGGACATTCGCGCCTCCGGCGGCGGTTCTTCTTCTTCTTTATTCTTAAAAAGCTAGTAGCAGTAGGGCCTGTGGAAATGTGGAAAACCCTGTGTAAGTGACGGTCTTTCATAGGCCTCGAAGCTCCGTCTCGTGTGGATAAAATGGGGAAAGATTGTTGAAAAGCTCACCCTCCCAGCTTTCCCCAAGGCTTTCCACAGTGTTTTCCACAGGGTTTTCCACGATGATTTTCACTCCTGAGATCGCGCGACGCGGCGATCGAAAACGGCGGGGGGAGTTCCCCCCC
>RRYU01003891.1_pt1 | contig 21567 bp, 16 predicted proteins | sample 2162651 | NCBI WGS metagenome assembly RRYU01 (sample SAMN10267283, study PRJNA491782) | microbial mat metagenome | isolation source: biomat in the production well | place: Japan: Minami-Kanto gas field, natural gas well KTG3 | collected 2017-06 | reverse complement strand
CGGCTTCGACAGGCTCGGCTTCGACAGGCTCAGCCAACGCCAACGCCACCTTCGCTGGCTGAGCCTGTCGAAGCCAGCAGCACGGTGGCTTCGACAAGCTCGGCTTCGACAAGCTCGGCTTCGACAAGCTCAGCCACCGTACTGCAACTGAAAACCCATTCGACCAGAGAGGAACGAGGATGTTGATGGAAGAGACCGAGGGCCAGCGACTGAAGGAGACAGATGAGCCGATGGGTTCGGCGGATGATATTGAGGTTGAGCGCGAAGGATTCTCGCTCTGGAAGCGTCTGCGTAGCCCGCGTACCCTGATCTCGTTTGGGATCGCCCTCGCACTCATCATCTTCGCCTTCCGTGGGTTAAACATCGATCTTGAACAGACGTGGACCTACATGCGGGCGGCTAATCCGTGGCTCATGCTGCTTGGCTTAACGGTCTTTTACACTACCTTCCCCATGCGGGCGTTACGTTGGCGCATGTTGCTACGCAACGCCGATGTGCCGATCCACCATGGTCATGGCAGTTGGGCCTCATTGCCAGCCCTCATGGAGTACCTCTACCTCTCCTGGTTTGCTAACTGTATTGTGCCGGCGAAACTGGGCGATGCCTACCGTGCCTACTTGCTCAAACATAACGGTAAGGTCTCCTTCTCTTCCGCCTTTGGCACGATCTTTGCCGAGCGCCTCTTGGATATGATCGGCCTCTTTGGGATGCTGCTCGTCTCCGGTTGGCTCACCTTTGGTGCCCATATGCCCGAAGGTACCCAGATCGTCTTTGGGTTTGGGGCTGTTCTGGTGGTGCTCATCCTTACCGGCTTGGCCGGTATGCGCTGGCTCAGCCCGGTCATTCGGCGCTTTATTCCGGCGCGTCTGCACGACTTCTACGCCCGCTTTGAGTATGCCGCCCTGCGCTCGTTTAGCCCGGCGATTCTGCCTCGCCTCGTGCTGCTTACCGGTGTCATCTGGCTCCTCGAAGGGACACGGCTCTACTTCGTCATCCTCGCGCTGGGCCACGAGGGTCTTAGCCTTGGTCTCTCGGCGGTCATCTTTGTCGCCCTGGCCTCCTCGCTCCTCACTGCACTGCCGATTACTCCGGCGGGTTTGGGTGTGGTGGAGGGGACTGTCACCGTGGTGCTGACCTTCTTCGGCGTGGATCGCCACTTGGGTGTGGCTGTCACTCTGCTGGATCGCCTGATCAACTTCTGGAGTATTGTGGTCGGTGGGTTTATTCTCTACCTCTTCAGTAAACGCAAATAGTAGTGCAATGATTATTGGTATTGATTACACCGCCGCCGTCTGGCAGGGAGCCGGGATTGGCCGTTATACCCGTGAATTGTTCGCTGCGACGATCCCGCGTGATCGCTCGCTGCATTACCGACTCTTCTACGCGGCACACGGCTTGCCCGCCGATAGCCCCTACCTACACGCTCTCGCCGATCTCTGCGCCACCAACCCGAACGTCCAGGTGCGCCCCATCCCCATCACACCACGTCTGCTCACCATCCTCTGGCAACGCCTGCGTCTACCATTGCACGTCGAACATTGGCTGGGTAAGGTTGATATTCTCCACGCACCCGATTTTGTCTTGCCGCCTACCCGCGCCCGCACGCTGCTCACCGTCCATGACCTCACCTTCATGGTGCGCCCGGAGACCGCCGATGCTAGGTTGCGACGCTACCTTGAGGTGGCGGTGCCACGTTCGCTGCGCCGAGCCGATCTCATCCTGGCCGACTCGCAGGCCACCCGTGACGATCTTCAACGCCTGCTCGGTGTCGCTCCCGAACGGGTGCATGTGCTCTATCCGGGGGTCAACCCGCGCTTTCACCCCCTCCCCGCCAGCGAGATCGAACCCATCCGTACCCAGTTGGGCTTGCCCGCTACGTTCTTACTCTTTGTTGGTACCCTCGAACCACGTAAGAACCTCGTGCGCCTGATCGAAGCCTTTCACCTGCTCAACCATCCCGATCTGCATCTGGTCATTGCAGGCCGCCGGGGCTGGCTCTATGAGGAGATCTTCACCACCGTGAACCGACTGGGCTTGGGCGAACGGGTACGCTTCCTCGATTTTGTGGACGACGCACACCTGCCAGCAGTGTATAATCTTGCCAGAGTATGTGTCTACCCGTCACTCTACGAGGGTTTTGGCCTGCCCGTCCTCGAAGCACTGGCGTGTGGCACACCAGTAGTCACGGCCAATGTCTCCAGTTTGCCCGAAGTTGTCGGAACTGCGGCGATCCTGGTTGATCCCCACGATCCGCAGGCCATTGCGACTGGTATCCAGCAGGCATTGTCGAACAGTGCCGTGATGCGCCGCGCTGGCCCGCCTCAGGCCGCCACCTTTCGTTGGGGGACGGCTGCTGAGCGTTTAATTGATATGTACTATGCGCTGGCTACGCCACGCCTATGACGGACTGAAGATATGACACAACAGCATGATCTGACCGCTGAAGCCCTGCGTCGCGGCGCTATCCCCGGACGTGGCTATGCGGTGGCTCGTACTATTTCACAGGTCTTTCACCCGGTAATTCTTAGTGTATTGAGCATCTTTATCGTGGGTGTTATGGGGGTGACACCACTCTTGGATGGCCTCATGTGGGCCTTCTTATGTACCATTCTGCAAGTAGCACCGCCTACAATCTTTTTTATGGTGCGTTTCCGCCAGGGTGCCTACACCGATGATGATGTCTCGGATCGGACTCAGCGCAACGAGCTCTACCTCTTTGGGATGGTGACGGTGCTGGTGGGTGTGGCTCTCTTGATGCTGCTCAAAGCGCCACTGCCCTTTATTGCGCTGCTCTCTAGTGCCGCCTTGCTGAACGGAACCTCATGGGTGATCAACCTCTTCTGGAAGATCAGTATCCATTCCGCAGGTATCGGATCGAGTGCCACTATCGCCTCGATCTACTCCGAGCCGTTGGGGCTTCTGCTCTGGTTGGGGGCGATCAGTTTGGGTTGGGCGCGCCTGCGTACCCGCAACCATACGCTCATGCAGGTGATTGCCGGTTTGCTGCTCTCGGCTGTCTGTGTGGTGGGTTCCTATATGCTCTTTGGGCTAATCTAAAGATACTGGAATAGCACTTATGATTGTCGTCGTCGGCTCACTCAATATGGATCTGGTGGTACGTTCACCGAGATTGCCCAAACCGGGCGAGACGTTGCGCGGCGGGCCGTTTGCCACCTACCCCGGTGGGAAGGGGGCGAACCAAGCGGTGGCCGCTGCGCGTCTGGGGGCGAAGACGGCTATTATCGGCCGGGTCGGGGCGGATGGGTTTGGTCAGATGTTGCGTATCGCTGCCGAGGTGGATGGCGTGAATGTCGAGCAGGTGCTCGATACTCCCACGATGGCTACCGGGGTTTCTCTTATTACGGTTGAAGATGGGGGCGAGAACACCATTGTGATCGCATCCGGAGCCAATGCCACGCTTACCCCCGAAGATGTCGAGGCGGCGGGGAGCCTGATCGCCTCGGCGCGGGTAGTGTTGCTGCAACTCGAAGTCCCGTTACCTGCGGTCATCCGCGCCGCTGAGATGGCGCGCGCCGTAGGGGCAACGGTCATTCTCAATCCGGCTCCTGCCCCCGCTGGGCGCTTACCGAGCAAGCTCTTGAGCATGGTAGATTATCTGGTTCCCAACGAGAGTGAGGCGGGTGCCTTCCTCGATGAGCCAAGTTCTGCGCCACCTAAGGGCTTGGCCCGCGCCCTAGCCGCCGTCACCGGCGTTCCCAATGCGATCATCACCCTCGGTGAATCCGGGGCGGTCATGGCCGGCCCAAGTGGGGCGATCCATCAACCCGCCTTCCGCGTCCACGCAGTCGACTCGACCGCCGCCGGGGATGCCTTTGTGGCCGGGTTTGCTGTGGCGCTCTCCGAGGGGTTGGCCCCTTCTAAAGCCCTACGCTGGGGCTGTGCGGCGGGTGCGCTCGCAGCCACCCGCCTGGGTGCGCAGGCGTCGCTCCCCCACCGCGATGAGGTGTTGGCGCTGTTGCGCGGGGAAGGGCCACTTAAGCCCGTTGCCACGCCGCCAGCGCGATCCCGCAGAGAATGAGTGTGATGCCCAGGGCATGGAAGAGTTGGAACTGTTCACCTAAAAAGAGCATGGCTAAGCCGGTGCCAAAGACGGGTTGCAGGTGGAAGAAGTGGCCTGCACGGTTGGCGCCGATCAGTTCGACTGCTCGGTTGTAGCAGAGGTAGGCCAGCAGCGCCGGGAAGAGTACCACGTAACTGACCGCACCTAGCGTGGTGAGGTTGAGGCGCATCGGGTTGCCGTTCAGCCCTTCCCAAAGGTAGAGCGGCAACAGCATTGTTGCACCGATGCTAAAGGTGATAAAGAGGAAACTGAAGGGGTGAATGCGTGGCCGATGCCGTAGCAGTGCGGTATAGGCCGCATACGCCACCACCGCCACCAGGACAATCAGGTCGCCAATGTTGAGAGCGAGGCTCTTAAGCATGCCCACGTCGCCACGGGCGATAATCACCACCACCCCGATCATCGAGATCCCCACCGCGATCATCTGGCGCACGCCGATGCGTTCCCGAAAGAGGAGGAACGAGAAGATGATGATGACCACCGGCTGTGCCGATTGCATCAGTAGGGCGTTGATCGCACTGGTGTAGTGCAGGCCGGTGTAGATGAGGGTGTTGAAGGTGGCAATGCCCAACAATGAGAGCAGCAGGACAATGCCGATCTGGCGGCGCACAACCGCCCAATCCCGGCGGAGATGGGGTAGGGCGAAGCCGCTAATGACGAGTGCCCCGCCTAGCCAGCGCCAAAAGGCGAGGCCAATTGGAGGCACTGCACCACTTACGGCGCGCCCTAGGACAAAATTGCCCGCCCAACAGAGTACCGCTACGGTGAGGAGGATGTAGGGTCGGTCGAAGAGTGAACGTTTGGGATGCGCAGCGGCAAGCATGAACTCAATCCTCCGGCAATGCGGGTAGCTCCCCCGGTGTATACTGCTCACAGAAGAAGCCCCGCAGCGCACCACGGTCAGGATTGGGCACACTCTCCTCGGCCGCGAGGGTAGTAGCGCGCATATCGAGGCGGATCGTCTGCTCCTTACCCGGATCGTTCATGTCGTACAGATAGATCACCCCGGTACCATCCCCACCATCATCATAGCCCGTTGCCAGTACCTGGTGGTTGTTGAAGGGCGAGACCGAACTGCCAATCAGACAGAGCGGCCATGGCTGGCCTTGATCAAGGATCGTCTTGAGCCGATCCCACTCCTCACGGGTGCGCTGGAGCAACCAACCGGGGCCAGCAAAGGGCAACGGTATATGCAGCATGATCATCCATGCCAGCAGTTGGGCCGCATTGAGTTGCAAACTCTGCACCTGGCGCGACCAGAGGTGTGCCCGCAGTGCCTGCCCACGCGGCGTATCATTCTGGGGAATATCGTGGTAATCGCTGCCGCGTGGTAAGGGCTGGTTGGCGTGGTAGTAATCGGCGGCCACGAAGGCCATGCCACCACACATGCCATAGTAGTCGGGCAGCGCCGCCTCAATCCAGTGCTCGATCTGCGGGCCAATGCGGCCACTCAGCATCGCCCCAAAACCTCCCGCCGCCGATTGGCTGGCCTGGTTGATCGAGCCGGAGAGGATCTGCTGCATCTGCTTCTTCTCAAACGCATCTAGTTTCCAGGAATTGACAAAGGCGAATCCATCCACCTCTGGCTTAAAGTTGGTGCGCGGCATGGGCGCTCTCCTTGTGCATATTGGTAGAACGCATCCAGGTTCATTCCGCATCGGCGGCTTCACCTGCGAGGCGCTGACTGGACAAAATCTATGGTTGCGGGATGATTTCGAGCAGATTTTGTTTTGCGGCTTCGCCGCAAAACAACAACAAAAAAGATCTTCGGGGGGGGCGAAGCCCCCCCCCACCGGGGGTGACTTTGCACATGCCCTGAACATACTAGTATACTACCACGATCTCCCGCGCATCAGCAGGTACACTGAAGGAGAGGTAACGACTCGGCCCTCTATGGGCGATCCCAGCATCTACCACCACCCCATCAATCTGCAACTGGGGATCATCGGGAACATCGGCGGGGAGCAGCAGGTTGATGTAGAGTAGCTCGGCACTGCCACTCAGGCTCAGCCGCAGTGCGCCCTCTTCACGCTGCCAAAGGTAGGCGATATAGCCATCCGAGGCGGGGTAGCGCGCGACCACCCGCACCTGGCTCAGGCTTGGATCTGCCGCCCAGCGCGGGCTGAGGATCACATCGCGCATGCGACTCTGGGCATCGCGCACCCCCGCCGCCCCCTCGATCAGCGCCGCCAACATCGCTCCTGCCCCCCAACCATCCGTGTCGAGCGTATCGGAGCCGGAGATACCAGGCCGCCCATCGGGGTAGTACCAGAGGTAGGTCGCATCCGTAAGCTGGGTTAATGCCGCATACCGGCGCAGAATGTCGAATCCATACACCTCGTACCCATAGCGAAACGCCCCGCGTGCGAGTTCGCCACCCACCAGCGGCATAATGCCGCCATTCACATACTCGCCGGGGTTCTCGCCCTTACCGCCCGCCATCCCATACGTCCCCGCCGGGAAGGGCGGATCAATGCTGTACCACTCGGCAAAGGCACGCCCAAAATCGCGGCGCTGGTAGTAGCTCTCAATGATCGCCCGCGCCTGCTTGGTGTCCAGCACCTCCCGGTTGAGCGCATAGGCGTTCGAGAGGCTCAGTTGCTGCTCCGATTGCAGTTCGGGAGCCGTTTCGGGCACAAAATGGGTATAGAAGTTGCCATTCCAGGCCAACTGGTTGAGCCGCTCCATGATCTGCTGCGCCTGTTGCGCATATGCCTCAGCGCGAGCCGCATCACCCACCCGCGCTTCCATCAGCGCCATCAGTTTGAGTGCATGCGCCAGCCCGGTATTATCACCATGGAAGGTGCCCCAGATCGTATCGGGCGTAATCCAGTGGCGCGGAGCCGGTTTCCCATCCGGGCTGATCGTGGTTGGCCCGTAGGCAAAATCCCACATATCAATCGTGTAGGGCCGCCGCACCAACCCGCGTTCGGCATCCCAGCGCAGCGGATCACTCGTGATATACGCGAGGGCGCGCCGCATCGCCTCAAGATGCCCCTGCAACCAGACATCATCGCCGCTCGCCTGCCACGCCTCGTATACCCCCTGTACAAACAGAAACTCCAGATCCGACTCGACCTCTTTGCGCGTTGCCTGCACAAACCGCTCCGGGTAGTCGAGCACATCCGGGAAACTGCCATCTTCGCGTTGCGCCGCCCGAAACGCATCGAGAAGGCTGGTCATGTCAGACTCAAAGTAGCGGAACGAGCGCCCCTGGTAGACATGATCGCGCAACCAGAGTAGCGGGTTATCCGGTGAGCGGTAGCCGCGCACCATCTGGCCGTGCAGTTCATAACTGACCACATCCTGCTGCATGAAGCCGTACAACCGGGGGTAGAGCGCGTCCAGTTCTGCATCGCCGGTCTGGATCGTTGTGGTTGCTTCGAGGACAAAGATCTGGCTCTGCGCCCCGGCCAGTTGCCCCTCAATCAGCACCAACACCCACTGCGGCCCTAGCCGCCCACGTGCCAGCACCGCCACCTCGGCGTGGCCATCGGCCACCTGAACATGCACCGTTTCGGTAGGGCGCAACTGAGCATCATAGAGCCGCACCTCGGCGGGGCCACTATAGCCCGCGACGCGCAGCGCCAGACGCACCGGCAGTAACGGCTGCGCCAACGCCTCGTGGATGTCCACCAGGCTTACCGAGGCACGCAGCGGAGCCACCGGCAGACTCAGCAGGTCGGCGGGGTAGCGTGCTTGCCACTCCGGGGCGTGCCGATCCAGCACAGCACGGCTGGAGTCGACCGCCGTAATCGCTGCTTGGGCAAAGAACTGCACCTGGTACTCATCAATCCAGCGCGGGGAACCCAGAGGGGCACCCAACGCTGCCTCGCCACCATTACTCCGCCAGGTACGGAAGAATGGCTCGGATAGGCCATGCGGATTAGCTACCGGATCACTCGGATCAGCAACACCCAGCGGCGCACAGGCCACGCAGAGCAAGAGCACGAGAGCCAGCAGTGGCCGAATATGTCGCAACACCATCAGCACCAACTAGACAAAAAACTTCTCCGCCCAGATCAATTTTGGCCGCATAACCCGGCGCATCCCCACGTACTGATCCGAAAGCCAGCGCCCCACCCGGCGCATGTGCGGAACCCGCGAGGTACGCAGCGTGCGTAGGCTGCGCCGCCCCACCAAGTGCAACCGCCGCAACGTCGGGTCGCGCCGCCCTAAGAGCAGGATGGCCACGAACAACCCCGGCCACCCCGGAATGATCGGGAGGAGTGACCCGAAAATGCCGATGATCAAGAAGAGAAATCCGAGCGTCCGGCGCACTAAGCGCCCCGGATGTGGTTGTGTAGGTTGTGGTTGCTGCATCATGGTACTCGCAACATGTATGATTCCTATTTCTGGCTATTATACGTCCTCTTGGTTGCCATCTGTTGCACAGGGAGATGAGAAGTGGGTGAGGCCGAGCTAACGTCAGCGGTGCGTTGGCTTCGACAGGCTCAGCCAACGCCAACAGAGCGGGGCTTCTCCGCTGCCTTCGACAGGCTCAGGCAGCGCGAAGAGGTTATGGAGACGGCAATACATAGGCGTTCGGTTACCAGGGCATGTGCAAAGTCTTTGGGGCGACGCCCCAAGCCCCACTTTTTGTTGTTGTTTTGCGGCGAAGCCGCAAAACAACAACAAAAAAGATCTTCGGGGGTGGCTTCGCCACCCCCGAACCCCCACCGGAGGTGACTTTGCACATGCCCTGGTTCGGTTACGGAATATCGCGTATGGGGCGCATTGTGATGCGCCCCATACGTCCCCAAGTCACTATGGAGACTTCGATCATCGCGCCGGAGGGCGCGTCGCGACACGCCCCCTACTATGGCACGAGTTCAATCTGATCAATGTAGAAGACCGACTGTGCCCGCCCGGCAGCATCCTGAATGACGAGATCACTCAGGGTGGCCGGGTTGCCCAATTGGCTGAGCGGGATCTCGATCTGCATCCAGCGACTGGTGAGGGTGGGCAGCGCAACGGATGGGCTGGTCGTCCCATCGCTACTACGCACCCAGAAGTTGAGCTTCTGCTTGCCCCCGGCTCCATGTGCCCAGAAGCGTACCTTGCTATAGCCCTGGGTATTCAGTGCCTGATCGTTGTGCAGGTAGAACCCGGCCCATGCCTGGTTGTAGGTAATGGCGATGGAGCGTTTCCCCACCTTCTTCTTAGCACTCGAACGCAGGTTGACGGTGCTGTTCCACGACCAGTTGGCCCATCCGTTGGCTAGGTTGTCGGCATAGATGACCGTACTCGTAGCCGGAGCCGGGGTTGGTGTGGGTGGCACAGGGGTAGTCGTGGGTGGCACGGGGGTAGTCGTGGGTGGCACAGGGGTAGTCGTGGGTGGCACGGGGGTAACTGTGGGGTTCGGCGTGCCACCACTGGTGATATTCACCTCATGCGCATAGGTTGTGTTGAAGGCATTGAAGGCAGCGGCAATATCATTCCAGCCACCGGCACTATCCACACTCTCATAGCTCCATGCCCAGGCACCGCCATAACAGTTGCTATGCAGCTTCTCCAACAGACCGGCAGGATTATAGCCGGTATCGCCCGCATTGGCCGGGAACTCGCCAATGACCGTGGGCTTATCGAAGCCAGCACTGGCCCAGTCAATCACTGTCGGCGCATAGCTCCAATAGACCCCATCACCATTCATCCAGCCATAGTAGTGGATCTGGTAGAAATCGAGGTAGCCCTGCGCATCATACGGGGTGAGCGCCGCATCCTTCCAGACATTACCGGTGGCACCCAGGGCGGTATCACTATTCCAGCGCATCGCCGCACTGCCCACGGTGGTCAACTGGTTGGAGTTGCGATGGATCGCGCCGGAGATCTCGGCGATAAATCGCTGCATCTGGGCCAGCGTGACGGGAGCGGAGATCTGGGGATCTACTGCGCCCAAGTCACTGATGCCAAACTCCGGCTCGTTAAAGATGTCCCACCCCAACACATTGGGATGTGTTCCAATCGTATAGTTCGTGCCCGGTACGGGGTAGGCCAACATGGGCAGCAGGGCTTTATTGATAAACGAGGTGCGCTTGGTCGCATCGGTAATGAGATCGGTGTGTCCACCGGCATGCTCACCGCGAGCATAGCCGTTGGAGTCGGGCAGGAGCATATCGAAGCTCCACAGATTAAAGACAATCCGAATGTTATACTCCTGCGCCAGCGTAATCGCATCGGCCATACTGGGCAGCGTATTGGCATCCAGCCCCGTCACTGCACCACCAGAGGTCGCAGCAAACTCCGGCGCACCGCGCCCATCGGCAAAGACCCACCAGCGCACCGTGTTGATGCCATTGGCCTGGAGGGTTGCAAACATCTGGCGTGTCGTATCGGTCGAGTAGGTATGCTGGCCCCACTCCTCTACGGTTCCAAAATCGGCACCATAGCCGCCACTCTGCCAAGGCACATTGACCCCAGAGAGGAACCAGCGCCCATTCTGGAATGCGACGAGGTGGGATTGGTTTGTGGGGCAGGACGAGGCAGCCGAGGCGATATTGAATGAGCTAGTGAAGCTGGGAAGTAGTGAGAGGATGATGCCGAGGATCAGGCTACCGAGGATGGTGATGCGCAACATCGAGCGCGAACGAGCAGGGGCGTCCATGGGGAACTCCTTGGTACTAGGGGCTGGGTCGTCATAGTGCGTCTTCTTAAACATTTTGTCATCTTCGCCACCACTGCTGTTATACGCCTTTTTAAGCTCTACCACTATAGCCCAGTGGTCCTAGGTTTTTCACTGAGTTTCCCGGAGGCTCAACGGCACACTCATCTGCACCGTCGTTGACTGGCCGGGGAGACTGAGCAGACTCAGCGTCCCGCCCATAATCGCGAGCATCGTGCTATGCAGTGCCAACCCGTGGCCACCATCATCGCGGGGCGGGTGGGGCTGCATACCCACACCATCATCGGCGATACGCAGGGTAAGGAAAGAATCGCCACTTCCTCCCTGTTCACACAACGCATGCACGGTCATCACCAAGCGACGCCCCGGCGTATCGCCGCGCCCATGGCGCGCCGCGTTGCGCACCACCTCACGGGCCGCATAGTAGAGCGCCTCAGCCACCAGGGGATCGAGGTGTTGGGCGGCCTGCTCCACCTCTACTGGGACGTCCCACGCCACCTGATCAAACGCCCCCCCCAGATCGGTCTCGAACGCCCTGCGCAACGCCCCCAAGGCTCCCAAGCGTGCCAGATCGGCTCCGATGGCCGGAGGGAGATCGTGGAGCAGATCGGAAATCATGCGGTGCGCGGTCTGTAAGTTAGCCATCGCCGACTGAAGCACCGGATCGGAAGCATGGCCGCCCATCTCCAAGAGGCTGGCGTGGATCTGGGGCAGCACCTCATCGTGCAGGACGCGCCGGGTGCGTCGATCCAGCACCTGGCTCTCGGCGAGGCGGCGGCGCTGCAACGCAGCCAAGCGCCGAGTCATCTCGCTGGCAGCCCGCGCATCCAACAGGCGCTCGCTGGCCTCCCGTGCCACCTCGATCTCCTCTTGGGTGTAGATGCCACCATCGTTCTTGGGGCCAATCAACAACCAGCCGATCAGCCCACGCTCGTTGCGCAGCGGCACTGCCCAGCCCGCCCCACCATAGTGCAAGGGGTCTATCGCAATACAGAGTGGGAATAGATTCTCCGCTGCTTGGGGAAGTGCCAGATCGCCCAGCAATGGTGGCACACCATCCGGGAAGGCCAATGCCGGCCCAGCCAGATCGGCCAGCGATCCCCACGGCAACAGATAGGCGCGGCGGGTATTCAACAATTCTGCACACAAGACCTGGAAGGTCGTACTTGGTTCACCCTCCACCGAACGACTCGGTTCAAGCAGGCGGGTATAGAGGTTCTGGCTGGCAACAAACGGGCGCAGCCGTGCAAGGCCACCCGCACGCGCCGAACGCCACCCCACCAGAGCCATGAAGATCGTCATGAGGATGGTCGCGATCAGCAACTGGTAGATCGGCTGCTCTGGAATACCAAGCGCACTCAATGACCAGCCCATCACCAGGGCATAGCCACCACCCAACAGCACCATCCGCCGCCACTGGCGTGCCAACTCGCCCCGTGGCAACGCAGCCCCGGTAAAGACCTCATACGCCACGACGGCCTGACCAATCAGCACTACTGCGCCCATAAAGAGCGTATTGATCACAGCGTCGAACGCGATGAGCATCGTAATCCCCCGCATCGTCAGGCCAGCAAAGATCTCGTTCCGGGTGTAGTCAAGAAACCAGAGCGCACCAACCCCGATCAGTATCCCCATCAGCAAGAGCATCCCCGAAGCTGCCAACAACCACGGGCGGGCACGCTGGCGCGCCAGATCGCCCATAAAGCGATCCGAAGCGGCAAAGGGCCGCCGCAAGGTCAGCAGCGCCAACACAATACAGAGCGTCGCAAACGCCGGATAGAGCAGACGCGAAAGAGTCGTAGGGCTGAAGAGGTCGGCGGGGCCAACCGCAGGCCGGGCCAGATCGGCATAGCTCGGCAGGGGATCGAAGAAGAGCGCCATCAGCAGGGTGACACCACCCAAAAGACTCACCCCGGCGATCCAGAGGCGCTGGGCGGTCAGTTGCCAGCCACCGCTATACCAGACCATCACCACATACCAGAGGTAGGGCGCGATAATCAGCACCAACCAGCCGGTGCGCCAGTAGAAATCCATGTTGTCATCAAAATTGCCAAAGACGCGCCCAACAACAATCGTATGGCCAATGAAGAAGAGGCCACCAAAGACCAGCCCACCGCCTGCCAGCCACGTCCCCCAGGTGCGTCGCTCGGCACTCAGCAACACCGTCATCCCCAACCAGAGCAGGGTAATGGTATTGAAGAAGGAGCCAGAAATGAGCAACCAATCGAGCAGTGCCAGCAGCAGGTAGCGCAGATCACCATTCCAGCCATTGCCCACGCTCGTCCTCCACTAAGGGGGTGCCATCTTCCGCCCAGCGAATGAGGCGACCCGCCTGAACAATCAGCGCCGCACGGGTACGCGCCACCTTCTCATCAGTCGCGCTATCACTCAGCCCCCATGCGGCATAGATCTGGCCATTGGTACGGCTAATCGTGCGTTTATCGCGGAAGCCCAAGCGAGCGGCGATCTGTTCATTACTCATCCCTTGAGCCAACATCCGCGCCACCTGTTGCTCATTCGGTTCGAGCAGGGACATGGGGGCATGTTCATCCTTACGGCTCACCTCCTGCACCCGCGATTCGATCTCTGGATCAATATAGCTACGCCCCGCAACCGCATCGCGCAGCAGCGGGATGATCATCTGTGGCAGGAGGTAGTTGGACTTACGTACATAGGCATAGTGGCTGAGGATACCCGAACGGCGGAAGGCACGGTAGTAGGCATCATCGTCCTGAATAGAGTAGAAGACCACCGGCATACGTGGATGTTCGCGGCGGATGGCCACGGCCGCTTCGATCCCATTCCAGACCCCTTCAAGCTGCACATCCATCAGGATCGCGTTGGGAGGTGCTTCCATACAACGTGCCAGCGCCTCTTCGCCACTGCCACAATCGCCAACAATCGCCACCTCACCGGTGGCACGCAAGCCTGCGCAGAGCGCGGGGCGCAGTTTCTGGTTATCTTCGACAACGAGGAGTTGGAGCATAGATTCACCTTCGGTCGCATAAGGTAGCACCGGCTTCCAGCCGGTCGGTGGCGCATCGTGACCGGCTGGAAGCCGGTGCTACCCTGTCAGAAATCGCATACGCGCTCTACCTACCAGGGCATGTGCAAAGTCCTTGGGGCTGCGCCCCAATCCCCACTTTTTGTTGTTGTTTTGCGGCTTCGCCGCAAAACAACAACAACAAAGATCTTCGGGGGTGGCTTCGCCACCCCCGAACCCCCACCAGAGGTGACGTTGCACATGCCCTGCTCTACCTACCCTCAAGCATAGAGTGCATGTCAAGCACCTGAGTGCGTCCAATTGCGGATCTAAGAGGTGGTAGCACATGGTGGGCTACTGGCATACTAGGGACAGAAGACAGTAACCCACAGCAGATAAGGAGCGATGCAATGAGTAACCTCCATATGGCCCATACCCGCCTCTCCCAGAGTCTCTTCTACCCGAGTGCGGCAGCTAGTGGTTTTGTGATAATCCTGGTGATCGGGCAAACATTGATGTTGGGGCAATTTGTCGCTGCCTTCTTGATCTGGAACCTGGTTTTAGCCTGGGTACCCTATGTGATGGCGATGTGGGCTGAAGCGAGTGCCGAGCGCAGCCTGTGGCGGGCGATCATCCCCGGTGGACTCTGGTTACTCTTCCTGCCCAACGCCCCCTACCTCCTCACCGATCTCATCCACCTCGAACGCTTCGGCTTCGTCTGGTGGTACGACCTGGGCATCCTGATTGCCCTGGCATGGTCGGGCGTGATGTTAGGGGTGGCCTCGCTCTTCATTATGCAGCGGATGGTACGCGAACGAATGGGCAGCTTCGTGAGCTGGATCTTTGTCCTCACCAGTTGTGGGCTGAGCGGCATTGGTATCTACGTGGGGCGCTTCCTGCGCTGGAACTCGTGGGACATCCTCTTCAACCCACGCTGGCTCATCAGCGATACCCTCTACCTACTCAACAACCCCGCCTACTACCCCCAGATGATCGGGGTGAGCGGCCTCTTCGCCGGGTTCCTGGCGCTTGGCTACCTAACGCTTATGTCAGTACGGCGCGTAGCAGCCTAGAAGCAAACGGGACTCCCGGCTTGTGCCGGGAGTCCTACGTTCACTGTTCAAGCACCATCCCCCTGATGCGCAGCTACTCCCCCGCACTAAAGAACGCCCGTAGGTGCTGGTAGCACACCCCTGGCTGCTCGGCCATCGGCACGTGGCCACAGGCATCAATCAGGGCCAGCGCCGCCCCCGGCAAAGCCGCTGCCAATGCCGTCGCACTCGCCGGCGGGAAGATCGGGTCTTGACGGCCACTCAGCACCAGCGTTGGCATGGTCGCCCTCGGTACTGCCCCCCCAACCGCCGGATCACCCTGGCTTGCCGCACCCTCCATGGAAGAGAGCGCATCCATCGCCACCAGATCCGCAATCCCGATATGCAGCAGGTCAGGATCGGGGAGACGGTGGATCATCGGTTGAGCCAGGAGCGTCGGTAGCGGTGGGGTCGTCCATGTTAGCTCGCGCCATGGCCGCGAGATCGTCTGCCAGGGCCGCCACGCTAAGAGCCAGGGCGCCCAGAGTGCTACGGTCAGGCTGAGTTGGATACTCAGGCCACTATGGTAGACGCTCTCGTGGGGCGTGCGCGGTAGGCCAAAGCTAACCAGGGCGAGTTGGCGGATATGCTGCGGGCGGTGTCCCGCGACGAGCAGAGCGACCGCCCCACCTAAGGAGTGGCCTGCCAGCTTGAGCGATTCAAAGCCCAGGGCATCAATGAATTCGATCATGGTATTGGCGAGGCCACGCAACCCACCACTACCCACCTTGGGTGGCGAAGCCCCAAACCCCGGCATGTCGGGCGCGTAGAGGGTGTGATTGTTGGCCAGCACCGCAAATGCACCGAGCCAGTGGCGCGATGATCCGCCCCAACCGTGGAGGAGCAGCAAGGGTGGCCCTGAACCATAGGTGCGGTAGACCAGCCGCCCGGAGGGGAGATCAATATGCTGGAGGGAGGGGATGTCCATTGCTTCGTTGGTACTCCTTTGTACTCAGGACTCAAAGAGGTGACGATGCTCCGTCACCCATGCCACTAGCCGCTGGATTCCCTCTGCGATGCCGACCTGGGGCTGCCAGCCCAGTTCGGCCTGGGCCTTCTCGATAGCACTGATATAGACCGGCTGATCGCCGGGGCGCCAGTCGCCATAGCGCACCTCGATCTGGTTGCCGGTAAGTTCCTCCAACAGCGGGCCAAACTCGGCCCAGACCGAGAGGGCATTGCTGGGGCCACCCCCGATGTTGTAGATGTGCCCGGAGACCTGATCAATCCGCTCTAGTGCGGCCAGATAGGCCGCGATCAGGTCATCAATATAGAGCATATCACGAACCTGCTTGCCATCGCCATAGATCGTGATCGGGCGTCCAGTTACGGCCGCAATCACAAAATGGGCCGCCCAGCCCTGGTCTTCAACCCCCATCTGGCGCGGGCCATAGATGCAGGATTGGCGAAAGACCACCGTCTGCATGCCGTAGATACGCGCATAATCGCGCACATACTGATCGGCAGCGCCCTTGGAGTTGCCATAGGGCGAGTGGAAATCGAGCAGATTCGTCTCACTCACGCCCTTGGGAAGATCGTGGTAGGCGTAGCGGGTAGGCTGCTCAACCACACCCACATGCTCCATGCCCCCATAGACCTTGTTGGTCGAGGAGTAGAAGATGATGGGTGGGCGTGGAGCGAGCCGGGCTGCCTCCAGGATGTTAAAGCTCCCCAGGGCATTGATCTCAAAATCGGTACGTGGATCGAGCACCGAGGTCGTCACCGCAACCTGACTAGCCAGATGGAAGACCGTATCGTGGCCGGGAACAGCGGCATGCATCGCTTCAGCATCACGGATGTCGGCGTGGATAAAGCGCATACGCGAGCCATAGCGTTGTTGCAGCCACGCCAGGTTGAGATCGGTACGCGGGCGACTAAGGTTATCGAGCACCGTCACCTGCTCGCCACGAGCAAGCAGGGTATCCGCGAGATTACAGCCAATAAAACCAGCACCGCCGGTAATCAAGTGGCGCATAGGTGGTCTTTCCTATGGAATAGAGATCGCATAGGTTGGGATTATAGCAGATGTGGGGATTGTGCAGAGGTCTGGTATAGTAACATCCAATCTTTCGTGCCTACCAGGACAGCATCTATGCGCCCAAGCGTCTCGATTATTCTCGTCACCTATAACAGTGCGGCGCACATACCCGCCTGCTGTGCTACGTTATGTACATTAGCGTATGATCCAAGCCCAGAGATTGTGGTGGTGGATAATGCCTCGCAGGATGCGAGTGTGGCGTTGGTGCGCCAACACCTGCCCAATGCGCTACTCTTGCCCCAAGCGGTGAACCACGGCTTTGCGGGTGGGGTGCAGATTGGCGTGGCGGCGAGCCAGGGTGAGTATATTGTACTGCTCAACCCCGACACGCTGGTTGATGCGCACTGGCTCGATGATCTAATTGCGACGCTGGACATGCCGGGGTGTGGGGTTGCGGGGAGTAAGATCCTGGATCTCGCCGGACGCACGATTCTGCATGCGGGGGGCCAGATCAGCCAGCCGGAACTTCTCGCCAGCCATCGCGGCTATGGCGAGATGGATCGCGGCCAGTACGAGGAGTCACGGGTAGTACCGTTTGTTACCGGAGCCTCGTTGGCACTACGGCGCAGCCTGTGGGATCGCCTGGGTGGCTTGGATGCAGGCTTCTTTCCGGCCTACTTCGAGGATGTTGATCTCTGTTGGCGGGCAGCGGCATTAGGCTGGGAAACACGTTATGCTCCGCATTCAGTGCTGCGCCATAGCGAGGGAGCCTCAACCGGCAGAGCCAGCGGAGCCTTCTACTACTACCACCACCGCAACCGACTACGCTTGGCCTGTAAGCATCTTACCTGGATGGAACAATGGAATAGCTTCAGCCCTGCCGAAGCGCACCGTTTAGCCCTAGCTGCGCCACTGGATCGCGCCGTGGCGGGGCTGGTCTACCGCGAGGCGTTGCCCTATGGCCTCGCCATGCCCGATGCTCCAACCCAAGCCCAGATTCTGGAACACGGGCGTATTCTGGCCAGCATCCCCGCGCAGATGCAGGCGCAGCCCGATCTGTGGCCAGAAGCGGCACGGCTGCTCTTGGGCTACCCCGCCCCCCAACTCAGTGCGCTGCTTGCCGCAACCGAAGCAACCGCATTGCTGCACGAGCATCAGTTCCACTCGCGCTTGCCGCTGGTTGGCAAACTACGCCGAGCCTGGAACAGCGTGGCCACGCGCTGGTATGTATTACCCGTGCTACACCAGCAAACCCGCTTCAACCAGGCGACGCATGCCAGCCTAGTGGCATTGCGCCAGCAGATAGAGGTGGAGACGCAGGTGGCGTTGCTAGAGACCCAGTTGCGCCAGGCGTTGCTCTGTTACCGGGTGGTGTCCGATTAGCGTTTCCTACGCTGCTCGATCCAGCGCAACAGGCGCATCACCCGCCCCGATTCGAGCCGCTTGATCAGATCTTCAAGATGGGCAATATGACGATTCTTCTCGACAATAATTGTCTCTAGCTTGGCTTCGCGTTTCATCTGGGCTGGCTTGGTGTGGGTATCGAGGCGTAGTCGGTCTGCGGCCGCGTAGGGCTGGCGGCAGAAGTTGACCAGTGGCTCTAGGCTGCGGCTCCAAGTAAACTGGGGGCGCACCGCATCAAACACAGCCGCGTAGCGCCCACGTGGGTCGGGGCTACTCGTCAGATCGAGCAGTGCCTGAGCAAACGCATCTGCATTACCAATTGGTATCGCGTAGCCCAGCCCCTGCGCAACGACTGTATCAGCTAGTGTATCGCCGGAGGAGACCACCATCGGCAACCCGGCCCAGATACAATCGAGGAGGCGGGTACGGAAGGCAAAGCGGGTCTCGATATGCTCTTGGTGGGCGCTTACCCCAATATCGGCTTCGAGGAGATAACTGGTGCGTTCATCATAGGGCACCCAGCGGTCGTTAAAGAAGACCGTCTGCCCCAAGAGGTTCAATTCCTCAGCCAGTGCAACCGCCCGTTCATACATGGCCATTTCGGGCACATCGGCGGGGTTGGGGTGGCGTTTGCCGAGGAAGAAGAGCTTCACTTTGGGGCGTTGGGCGCGGATACGGCCCATAGCCTCGATCACAGTGAGCGGATCGAGCCAATCCCAGATCCCGCCACCCCAGAGGAGGATCGTATCATCCTCGGCAATGCCGGGTACGACGCCACGAAGGACAGGTTGGGTATGGATCGGTGGGGTATCGGGGCAGCCAAAAGGCACCACATCAATCAGTGATCGGAAGGTGGGATCGTTGCGGTAGCCAGCGGGGCTTAAACGTCCGACACTCGTAAGCATACCGACCCAGAAATCGCGTTGACGCTCGCTGGCACACAGGAAGAAATCGCCCACCTTGAGCTGCTCAACTAATGAAGCGAGGGTTTGTTCGGCAATCTGCTGACCCTGTTCCTCTGGATGTTTGGTGAAGAGTTCCAACCCCTCTAAGTAGTAGGGATCATAAATATCCACGACAAGGCGCTTGTTCAGTTTGCCGATCACCGGGTAGCGCATGAGGCTATAGCCCTGGAAGATGATAATATCGGACTGACCGGCGAGGTTGCCGATCAGCGATTCATCCTCACGGCCAAAGGCGATCATCTGCACACCGGGCAGGGGCAGATCGGCACGTTCGGGGGCGGCGAGGGTGACATGGGCAACATGACTCAGGCCGCGTGCCATCTCTACCGCACGGATGCCAACACCAGCCAAATTCTCCGAAATCGGGTCGCTACTGATGATCAAGACACGGTGCATAGGTAATCCTGCAAACATTGACTCTACCCCCAGTGCCTGGAGGATGGTCTGGGTGGACATACGGTTTGGTTCATAGAAATCAAACGAGCCAAAGGGGAAACGAAACAAGGGGAAAATTTCCGCATCGGCAACTTTGCGCCGTGCCTGGATCTGCATGCGCTTATGCCACAAACGCGGGAAGTCATCAATGATGTCCTTGAGTGCCGCAATCGGGCTGAGCGTAAGCAGCGGCACCTCTTGGTCGGTCTGTTCTTTGGGTTGTGAGCCACCCCGCGCAAAATCAAAGCGATCCCAATCAACTGACGCATCGCTCTGATGGATCATACGTTGCACGATCAGGAGCATGGCCGCATTGAACACCCGGTTCAGGTTTTGCTCATCATAATTTTTGATGATGGTCATGAGGGCGTTGCGTTCAAAGAGCTTGAGGAGTTGATAGTCGCGTAGGCGGCTTGATGTGCCATGGTGGCGATGGTAGATCGTTGCCGAAGATGTGATTAGGACACGGTAGCCAAGCACCCACAAACGCCAGCCAAAGTCCACATCTTCATAGTAGGCGAAGAAGTCCTCATCAAAGCCACCCACCTCCAAGAAGATCTGGCGATCCACGATCATGGCTCCGCCACAGGCAAAGATGGCCTCGTGATCCTCCATAGATACCGTGCCAGCCGGTAGCCCGTGGTAGAACTGGTGCCCGATGCCATAGAAGGTGATGCCGCTGGTCAGGAAATCAATCCGCTTACCCTCCCAATCGAGGATATGCGAGCCAACACAGGCCACCCCACGCTCGCGTCCGGCTTCGATGGTGCGCACCATTGCGCTGATCCAACCCACATCGAGGTGGGTATCATTATTGATGAGAGCCAGGTACTGTCCGATTGCCGCTACCGCCCCCTGGTTCACCGCCGGGGCAAACCCAACATTGGTGGGGTTGCGTATCAGCCGCACCTGGGGGAAGTGTTGCTGCATGAACTCACAGGAACCATCGGTCGAGGCATTATCAATCAGGATCAACTCAACGCGATCTGCTGGGTAGTCCTGGGCGATCAGGGATTGGAAGCAGGGTTCGAGGTGGTGGCGACCATTCAGATTGATCACCACAACTGAAACAGTGGGTAGTGTCATGAGGTGCTTCCTCGTACAGCATGGTGGCTATACAACCAGCGATGCAGATGTTCCCCCAGGCCATCCTGGTCGTGGGTTTGGCGATACGCGGCATAACGCATCTGAAGAGCCTGACCTAACTGCTGGCGCAAAGTTGGTGTGCTGATCAGTTGGATTAGGGCTTGGGTGTAGGCCATGGTGTCTTCGGGAGCAACGATCAGGGCTTCCTGTTCATGCGCCATCATGGTGTTGAGTTGTGGGGATGGAGCAATCAGTACGGCTTTGCCTAACCACATCGCATCCAGCAGGGGCAACGAGAGGTGTGCATCCTGGCTAGGGAAGATGCAGATCTCTGCATCGGCCAAGTACTCCCCAATGTTGATACGCGGGCTTGGTTCGGCAATATAGACATGCTGCTGGGCGATAGGATGTTGGCGGAGTTGGCGATAGTAGTTCCAGTCCTTCACCGCGCCGATCAGGTAGAGATCGAGTTGATCGCGCAATGGCGTAGGGAGTTGCTGCACCGCCTCAAACACAGCCAACTGGTGTTGAGTCGGTTCAATCGGGGCGAGGATCAGTGCTGCGATCCGATTCTCTCGATTGAGTGGCGCTCTGGGCGAAGGCGGCACGCGAAGCATACCGATCTGGGAGGGGGTGCTACGCGGAAACTCGGCGCAGATCTGGGTTGCGGTCGGAGTAGTGAAGATGATCTGGTCTGCACAGGCAAAGGCTTGGCGTGCACCTGGCTGCTGCACAAGGATTTCGCGCTCGGTGGCGGCGTCGGGGAGCCACCAGAAGCAGGTAACTCCAGCGGCGTAGGCAGCCAACACGACCGGCCACGCCAGCAGTGTTGGCACCAGCACGGCGCTATAGCCACGCAGCACAACAAGGGCATTGAGGGCATCATGATGCTGGCTGGTACACACCGCAACGGAGGGGTCGT
>RRYU01009830.1_pt1 | contig 21617 bp, 16 predicted proteins | sample 2162651 | NCBI WGS metagenome assembly RRYU01 (sample SAMN10267283, study PRJNA491782) | microbial mat metagenome | isolation source: biomat in the production well | place: Japan: Minami-Kanto gas field, natural gas well KTG3 | collected 2017-06 | reverse complement strand
CGGGAGGGGCAACGCCCCTCCCGGAGTCTCTTCTTGTCGGCCCGTTGTGGCGGCAAAGCCGCCACAACGGGCCGACAAGAAGGTTTTGCGGGAGCCTGCGGCCCCCGCGCCCCCGCTAGCACAAGTACCACCTGAACGGTTACGCCACTCTCTAGCGATACTATGTGATATGAAGCAAACACCTGGGTAGTCTACCAGGTTGTTCTGAGAAAAACATGACAACTTGCTTAAACACATGTGATGTAATCACTGGCTTGCCATGGCATGGATGTAAAAGTAGAAGATGAAAAGAGTAAGAAGTATGTCCATTATATGTTATATCTGTTTTGCTACAGACTATGAACTATCGTATTCATTTTGCCTCATGCTGGCCTATCTTTCAGGAGGATTGTCTTGTAAGGGAATGTAGTTTGTTAGAGGATATCGTTTCATACAAAATTCATCAAAAACCAGGATAACAGAATATATCTCTATTCACGTTCAAGCAGATTTTACCAGTTAGAAGAAATCTGTTACTATAACAGGCTACAATACCTGCCATAGCAAGAGTTCCAGGTATGCACTATTCTCCATATGTTTTGCCACTAATTATAGCAGCACTTCTTGCCCTGACCATAGCCATGTTTGTATGGCGCCGCCTGCCTGCGCCTGGAATACTTTTTTTTAGTTTCCTGTGTATGTCTATTGCTGCATGGTCTCTGGGATATGCCCTGGAACTGGCCAGTTCAACACTTACGCACATGATCTTCTGGTCCAGAATACAGTATCTGGCGATTGTGATCATACCAGTTGTCTGGTTTTTCTTTGTGCTGCAATATACAGGACGAACACGCTGGGTGACACCACGTGGTTTAACGTTCTTTTTGATTCTCCCGTTGATGACGTTGCTGCTAGTCTGGACGAATCAGTTCCACCATCTGATCTGGCAGACAACCGATCAGATCCGGTTCGGTAACACGCATATATTCCATCCGACCTATGGTGGCTGGTTCTGGGTACATACGCTCTATTCTTATCTCCTGCTGGCGGGCGGGGCTATGCTGCTGGCACGCTCGTGGTTTCATTCACCCAGACTCTATCGAGGGCAGACGGGCATGCTGCTGATAGGTATCAGTGCGCCATGGATCGGGAATATGCTGTATGTTTCTCGTCTAAGCCCCTGGGCGTACCTGGATCTGACACCGTTCGCTTTTACGTTGTCGTGCCTGTGTATTGCCCTGGCTTTATTCCGCTTTAAATTACTTGATGTGGTACCTGTGGCACGCGATCTGGTGATCGAGAGCTTGAGCGATGGTGTTATGGTGCTGGATGCTGATGGACGTATTGTCGATATGAACCCGACGGCGTTACGGGGCATCGGGCGTTCCTCTGTGGAAGTGATTGGTCAACCGGCCAATCAGATTCTGGCAGACTGGCCGGATATGCTGGATCGCTACCGTGATGCCACCCACGTCACCGAGGTAATCCGTTATGGTGAAGGCGATGCGCAATGTCTATTCGACCTGCGCATTTCGCCCCTGTATGACCGACGTGGCAAACTGCGCGGTCGGCTGATTGTCTGGCATGATATCACCGAGCGTACGCGTGCGGAAGAAGCCCTACGCCGCCAGAATGCCGAGTTGACGGCGCTGCAAGATACAACCCTCGAACTGCTGAATAATCTTGATTTGAGCAGTACGCTTGAGGCAATTGTCACACGTGCAGCCGCGCTGGTAGGGACAGAGCATGGCTATATCTATGTGGTTGACCCTACCGGACAGAAACTGGTTGTGCAGATTGGCATCGGTATGTTTGTCAACTATACTGGCTGGAGTTTGAAGCGAGGTGAGGGAGTGGCCGGGCGTGCCTGGCAGTCTGGTGAGCCTCAGACGGTAGATAATTATGCGGACTGGCACGAGCGACATTTTGATTTTGACTGGTTGCACGCTGTTGTGGCTATTCCCCTGCGCGCCCACGGGCAGATTATCGGGGTGATCGGGGTGGCCTATGTCGAATCGCAACGAACATTTGGCCCGGACGAGATCATGCTGCTGGGGCGTTTTGGCCAGATGGCCGCACTGGCGCTAGAGAATGCACGCTTATATGCTGCGGCCCAGCAGGAACTGATCGAGCGCAAACGTACCGAGATTGCGTTGTCTCAGGCCCGCGATTCAGCCGAGGCTGCCAATCGTATGAAAAGTGCCTTCCTGGCTAATATGACGCATGAATTGCGCACACCGTTAACGATCATTCTGGGCTATAGCCAGTTATTACGTCTTGAGGCCCGCAAGCTGAATCAGATCGATGTGGTCAGTCAACTGAATGCGATTTCAGCGGCAGGTGAACATTTGCTGTCATTGATCAATAATGTCCTGGATCTCTCCAAAATCGAAGCTGGCAAGATGGAACTATACCTGGAAGAATTTGATTTGCTCAATCTGATTAAGGAAGTTGAAGGTGCCGTCTATCCCCTGGTACAAAAACAGGCCAATGATCTGCAAGTGGAATATCCCGATGATCTGGGCATGATGTATGCCGATCTGACCAGGGTGCGCCAGGTGTTATTTAATCTGCTCAGCAATGCGGCCAAGTTTACCGACAATGGGCGTATTACTCTGGTAGTGAGCCGCGCTATGGCCGATGCGCAGGAATGGGTGCATTTTCAGGTATCCGACACAGGCATCGGTGTTTCTCCGGAACAGATAATCCATCTCTTCCGTGAATTCTCTCAGGTCGACCAGTCTACCAACCGTCGCCATAACGGTTCCGGTCTTGGCCTGGCGATTAGCCGCCACTTCTGTCATATGATGGGGGGCGATATTACCGTTGCCAGTGAAGTTGGTGCAGGCTCTACGTTTAGTGTGCGTCTGCCTGCCCGGGTTATCGATCCCTTAGACGTTGCTGTCGAGGCTGATCCAATTCCAGCGAATGGTGTGCTTGTTGCAACGATGGCAATACCAGAATTGTCGTCGCAATAATAAGCGGGGCGCAGCTCCGCCGAGATTATAATGTTTTCGGTTTGTTGTGGCGGCAAAGTCGCCACAACAAACCGAAAACTTTTTGGTAGTGCGAATAAGGTCTGGGGCAAGTAAGCCGGTGCTGGGAGCGAGGGCGTCCCGCGCACCCAGGTTGGCGAACGTGCCCCCGCTCGTGGACACTGCACCCCATGTCATTCCGACGGGCCGCCCACCCTGTTGCCTGTCATGCCAACACCCGCACGGGCGGCCCGAGGAATCCCCAGCGAAGATCCATGAATCAACACCGGAGATTCCTCCCACCGTCGCGGCGGCAATTGGTATCCACAAGCAACCGGGCGGCGACCGCGCCTGCCCCGAGCGCAGTCGAGGGGGTCGGAATGACATGGACGTTCAGTGTATACACCGGAGATTCCTCCCGCCGTCGTGGCGGCAATTGGTATCCACAAGCAACCGGGCGGCGACCACGCCTGCCCCGAGCCATGCCCTGAGCGCCGTCGACGGGGCCGTCGAGGGGGTCGGCATGACATGGAAGGCGCTGACGGGCATCGCCCCCCACGTTTATCCCTCATCCTCAACTTGCTGTTATCATTCCTCCATGGTATATTTTGCATATACCGTCAGAATTATTCAGTTCAATAGAACACATTTCTCCCCTGTCTGTCTGATAACGTTTCAGTCACTCTATTTGCCCATTGACTCGATCCGGCTGAGTACATGGTATGGGTGTTTGTAGCATATTAGACGTGGTTGTGCGGGGAAGCCGATTCTGACGATACGCTCGATCTGGTGCATAATGTAGCTTGCTATTCCCAGGTAGTCCCTGAATGTGATACGTATGTCGTGGTCGAAGAAGACCTTTCCATGTGTTGCCAGGAGGATGTTGCATGACCAATGACGCCACTCACAAAGAGCCGCAGGCAGCCGGGCAAGAATCCGGGTTGTTCGCCGAGTTTCCGCCTCCATCGTATGAAGACTGGCTAAAGGCGATCGAGAAGATGCTCAAAGGGGGATCCTTTGAGAAAAAGCTGGTGACAAAGACGTATGAAGGCATTCGTTTGCAGCCCATGTATCGGCGGCAAGATACCGATAATCTTGCACATATTCACTCGTTGCCGGGGTTTGCGCCGTATGTACGCGGTAATCGCGCATCCGGCTATCTGACAGAATCATGGGCCATCGCCCAGGAACTTCCGTATAGCACACCATCCGAGATGAATGAGGCTCTGCGCACAGATATTGAACGTGGCCAGAACGCGGTTAATCTGGTGCTGGATCGTGCTACGGCCGCCGGGATCGATGCCGATGTTGCACCAGCCGAGGATGTCGGTCATCAAGGGACATCTCTGTCTAGCCTGAACGATCTGGCGACGGCTCTGGACGGGATTGATCTGGCTCAGATGCCCATCCTGGTACAGGCCGGTAGCGCGGCTGTGCCGCTGGCTGCATTACTGATTGCTCATCTGCAGAATCAGGGGGTTGCACCGGAATCTTTGCACGGCAGCATTCAGTATGACCCGCTCGGCACGCTGGCGCTGGAAGGGGCATTGCCTTACGCGCTCGAATCGGCCTATGATCGTATGGCAGCATTGACGGGCTGGGCAGCAAAACATGCCCCGCACGTGCAGACCATAACCGTCAACGGGCATCCGTATCACAATGGCGGCGGTAGCGCTGTGCAGGAACTGGCGTTTGGGCTGGCTACCGGGGTGACGTATCTGCGGGCGATGCAGGATCGTGGGCTGGCTATCGATACGGTTGCGCCCCATGTACTCTTCTCCTTTTCGCTTGGCTCGAATTTCTTTATGGAAGTGGCAAAATTGCGCGCCGCACGGTTGCTCTGGGCCAGTATTGTCAAGGCATTTGGTGGGAGCGATGCGGCCCAGAAGGTTGCTATCCACGTGCGTACCTCGGCCTACAATAAGACGATCTATGACCCATATGTCAACATGTTGCGCACCACCACCGAGGCATTCTCGGGTGTGCTGGGTGGATGCGATAGCATGTATATCTCTCCGTTCGATACGGTCGTGCGCATCCCCGACTTCTTCTCGCGCCGCGTGGCACGCAATACGCATATTGTGCTCGAACAGGAATGTAATCTGAATAAGGTGATCGACCCGGCTGGCGGTTCCTGGTATGTCGAGCATCTGACCGATGCGCTGGCGCAGGAAAGCTGGAAGCTGTTCCAGGAGATCGAGAAGCAGGGGGGTCTGTTCCCGGCCTTGCAGGCCGGTTTCCCCCAGCAAGAGGTTGCCCGTGTAGCTGCTGAACGTGCTAAGAATATCGCGCTGCGTAAGGATGTGTTTGTTGGTACCAATCTCTACCCCAACCTGAAAGAGAAGCCAGCAGAAGTGCCCCATGTTGATATCGCCGCTCGCCAGAACGAGCGTGTCACACAATTGAAACAGTATCGTGCATCGGTTGACCAGGCTAAACGTCAGGCAGCCTTGCAAAAGTTGTCGTCTGCGCATGGCGATATGATTGCCTCCGCAGCCGCGGCTGCGCTGGCGGGTGCGACTGTGGGCGAGATTGCCCAGGCGCTTGGCCAGGCTGGCGGCCCTACTGTGAAACCGGTGGATGTGCATCGCGCTACAGCCGCATTTGAGACCCTACGCGCCGCTTCAGAAGTCTATGCCGCACGTACAGGCGCACGCCCAAAGGTGTTCCTGGCAAATATGGGGCCGATTCCCCAGCATAAGCCACGCGCCGATTTCGCTACGGGTTTCTTTGAGGTAGGTGGGTTCGAGGTGATTACGAACACTGGATTCTCTACGCCGGAAGCAGCCGCACAGGCAGCCAGCCAATCTGGTGCGCCCGTCGTGGTGATCTGCTCGACTGATACTACCTATCCCGAGCTGGTGCCGCCGTTGACAAAGCTGATCAAGCAGGCTAATCCAGATGCAAGCGTGATTCTGGCTGGCTATCCGTCTGATCAGATCGAAGCACATAAACAGGCCGGCGTGGACGAGTTTATCCATATGCGCGCCAATTGCTATGATATTCTGCTGGGCCTGCAAAAGAAGATAGGAGTCGTATGATGAGTAAAAGCCCTGATTTTACGACCATGCCCTATACTGCCGATACCTCTGCTCCAACGTTCCAGCAGTGGCGTGAGCGTGTTGAGCAGGAAACCGGTAAGACGCTTGAGGAACTGGTCTGGTCAACCATGGAGCATATCGATGTACGCCCCTTGTATACCAGGGAGGATATTCAGAACTACGAACACCTGGATTATGTTGCAGGCTTGCCGCCTTACTTGCGTGGGCCTTATCCGGCGATGTATGTCACGCAGCCGTGGACAGTGCGTCAGTATGCGGGTTTCTCGACTGCCGAAGAGAGTAATGCGTTCTATCGGCGTAATCTGGCGGCTGGTCAGAAGGGCCTGTCGGTGGCCTTTGACCTGGCGACCCATCGTGGCTACGATTCAGAGCATCCGCGTGTGGTAGGCGATGTGGGCAAGGCTGGTGTGGCGATCGACTCGATCCTGGATGCTAAGATTCTCTTTGATGGCATTCCCCTCGATCAAATGTCTGTGTCGATGACCATGAACGGGGCGGTGTTGCCGGTGCTGGCTTTCTATATTGTGGCCGCCGAAGAACAGGGTGTTTCCCATGCGCAATTGACCGGTACCATTCAGAATGATATTCTGAAAGAGTATATGGTGCGCAATACCTATATCTATCCGCCTGAGCCGTCTATGCGTATTATTGGCGATATCTTTGCCTTTACCGCCCAGAATATGCCTAAGTTTAATAGTATCAGTATTTCAGGCTACCATATGCAAGAGGCTGGCGCCACGGCTGACCTGGAACTGGGCTATACGCTGGCCGACGGGCTAGAATATGTGCGTACCGGTGTCAATTCCGGTATGAAGATCGATGACTTTGCACCGCGCCTGTCGTTCTTCTGGGCGATTGGTATGAACTATTTTATGGAAGTGGCAAAGATGCGCGCCGGGCGCCTGCTGTGGGCCAAGATTATCAAGGGGTTCGATCCCAAGAACGAGAAATCTATGGCGCTCCGCACGCATTCGCAAACATCGGGCTGGAGTCTGCAAGAGCAGGATCCGTTCAATAATGTGGCACGTACTTGTATCGAGGCCATGGCGGCTGCTCTCGGCCATACCCAGTCACTGCATACCAACGCGCTAGATGAGGCGATTGCGCTGCCAACTGATTTCTCGGCACGTATTGCGCGTAATACGCAGATTTATCTGCAAGATGAGACGGGGCTGCGCAGTGTGCTTGATCCATGGGGCGGTTCGTACTATGTCGAAGCGCTTACCCATGAACTGGTGCGGCGTGCCTGGAGCCATATCCAGGAGGTTGAGGAACTAGGCGGTATGGCCAAGGCGATTGATACCGGCTTGCCTAAGATGCGCATCGAAGAGGCGGCTGCCCGCCGCCAGGCTCATATCGACTCGGGGAAAGAAACCCTGGTGGGTGTGAATAAGTATCGCCTGACCCGCGAAGATCCGATTGAGATCCTGGAAGTCGACAATACAGCCGTGCGTCTATCGCAGATCAAACGCCTCGAACGCCTGCGCGCCGAGCGCGATGAAACCAGGGTTCAGTCTGCCCTGAATGCAATTACGCATGCCGCCGAGACCGGCGAGGGTAATCTGCTGGCCGCAGCCATCGAAGCAGCCCGTGCCCGCGCCAGCCTGGGTGAGATCTCCGATGCGATGGAAAAGGTATATGGCCGCCATAAAGCGATCATTCGCTCGATCTCAGGCGTCTACAGTGCGGAGTTTGGTGATGATGAAGAAGTTGCCGTCGTGCGCAGAATGGCCGATGAGTTTGAGCAGCGCGAGGGTCGCCGCCCCCGCATCCTGGTGGCCAAGATGGGCCAGGATGGCCATGATCGTGGCGCCAAAGTTATCTCGACGGCTTTTGCTGACCTGGGCTTCGATGTGGACATCGGCCCGCTGTTCCAGACGCCCGAAGAAGCTGCACGTCAGGCGGTCGAAAATGATGTGCATGTGGTCGGCATGAGTTCACTGGCAGCCGGTCATAAAACGCTGCTGCCCCAGCTGGTGGAGGAACTGCATAAGCAGGGCCGTGATGATATCATGGTTGTTATTGGTGGTGTTATTCCGGCGCAGGATTACGATTATCTGAAGGAGCACGGTGCAGCGGCGATCTTTGGCCCGGGCACAGTCATTCCCGTCGCAGCCCAGCGTATTTTGCAGGAGTTGAATGAGCGTATGTCGCTGGCATAGTTAGGGGCGCACTATGGTGCGTCGCCTGGCTAGATAGATGTTTGATCCGTAAGTATGGTTCAGGTTTACTTTACAGTTGGAACAGCCCCTTATGGCGTTCAGTAGGGGCGACCAGCCGGTTGCCCCTACGCCAATTGTCATGTTGGAATGGCCGATCTGAAACCATGTCTAACAGGACGTATGCGGTGAGTGTGCAAACCAGACGTTTGATCGGCCTGGAAACCTGTTTCGCCTGCGGCAGCATGGAATTTTATATCTTCTTTTTCAAAATTTTCCGCCTCCGGCGGAAAATTTTGAAAAAGAATGGTTTTCTTCCACTTTGCCACTTGCCGTGGGCTTGTCTAAGGGCAGGCCAATCTCTGCCTTTGGCAGAACGATAGCGTAGCTTTTGTTAGTGATAGAATTGTCTGTTGTTGGTTTTTTGCCGAAGATAAGGTTTCAGACTAGTCAGCTTTACTGTACCATTCACAGACGGATGAGTCACCCCACCCCCCGGCCCCTGCTCCGTCCAGGGGCGGGAGAGTTGGGGGCAGGGGGGTGAGGGCCTATCATCCAACCAAACTGTAAAATAAACGTGAACCATGTCGAAGGTAAAAACTGACAACAAAAATGTTTTTACGCCGCCATAGGCGAATTCTCAGTTGTGTATAGACAACCGTGTAACTCCTGTAAACGAGTAATAACTTATGCCTGACGAAAAGCAACGCCCCGAGTGGGTTCCCGCCGAAGGCGGAGATGAATATGCATCCAGTGTGATGAAGGGGGTTCAGGGTGGCCACGATGGCATGCGCGATCATGCCTCCAGAGGCACAACCTCAAGAAAGCCAGGGCCACGCCGACGCCAGCTCTCGGTAGATGATCATGTCCAGGGTGTTCTCAACGGCGACCGTACGATCCTGGCCCGTACCATTACGCTGGTTGAAAGTAATGCCCAGGGTCATATCGAAATGGCCCAGGAGGTACTCAAACATCTGTTGCCGCATACCGGTCATTCGATCCGCGTCGGCATCACAGGTGTGCCGGGGGTGGGCAAGAGTACCTTTATTGAAGCACTGGGTGTCTATCTGTGTAAACAGGGGCACAAAGTGGCGGTGCTGGCGGTCGATCCGAGTAGCTCGATCACCCGCGGCAGTATTCTGGGTGATAAAACCCGCATGGAGTACCTGTCACGCGAGCCAGCCGCCTTTATCCGCCCTTCGCCAACCGGTGGCACGCTTGGGGGAGTGACACGCAAGAGCCGTGAGACGATGCTGGTTTGCGAGGCCAGTGGCTTTGATGTCATCCTGGTGGAAACGGTCGGCGTGGGCCAGAGCGAGGTGACGGTGCGCTCAATGGTGGATTTTTTTCTGCTGCTGATGCTCTCTGGTGCGGGCGACGAGTTGCAGGGCATCAAGAAGGGTGTGATTGAACTGGCCGATGCGCTGTTGATCAACAAGGCTGATGGCGACAATAAGCTTCGCGCTCAGGCGGCTCGCACAGAGTATAATCGCGCCCTACACTATCTCGCCCCCGCCACCGAGGGCTGGCGCACCAGGGCCTATACCTGCTCGGCAGCCACCGGTGAGGGCATTGATAAGATCTGGTCGGTGATCGAGGACTTTTGCCAGACTACCTCTGAGGCTGGCGTATTTGCCGCCCGCCGCCGCTCACAGACGCTCGAGTGGGTCTATTCGATGGTCGAAGATCATCTCAAGACTCGTTTCTACCAGGATACGCGTGTGCGCGAGATTCGCCCTCAGATCGAAAAAGATGTCGTCGAAGGCCATCTTCCCGCTACTATCGCAGCTCAGGATCTCCTGAAGATCTATGAAGATCGCTGAGGAGTATGGCGATAGCCCTGGTTCAGGGGCTATCGCCAATTGGTCATAGTTGGTCATTAAGGTAAAGACAAGCACATACCTAATTGATCCGTGCCTCTGTGTCTCCGTAGTGCATGCAAACTGCTCGTTTCTCATCTTGCCAATGCCCAGAGCGTGTGCTATACTCCTCACGAGAAGGGGATGTGGCGAAATGGCAGACGCGCATGCCTTAGGAGCATGTGCCGCAAGGCGTGTGGGTTCAAATCCCACCATCCCCACCACATCATGGACGAAGAACAGATACCGTCTGTACATCATTATCCACAACAATATGTGGTATCCTGGATGATGAAGGGCGGTATACCCGTGATTATCCGTCCCATTCAGCCCGCCGATGTTTCCCTACTGGTTGCTTTTCATCATACGCTTTCCGAACATAGTGTCTATTTGCGCTATTTTCAGGTTCTCAGTTTACGTCAGCGCATTGCGTCAGAACGGTTGATGCGTATCTGTCATGTCGATTATGACCGCGACATGGTGCTGGTGGTTGAACAGCGTCAGCCCACCCTGGATAGTGTGTCAATCCTGGCAGTTGGTCGCCTGACCAGGATCGAAGGCTTGAATAGTGCCGAGTTTGCTATTGTGGTGAGCGATCGTTGTCACGGGCGTGGCCTTGGCAGTGAGTTACTACGTCGCCTGATTACGGTCGGGCGCGATAGACGGTTTACCTCGGTGATGGCAGATATTCACCCCGATAATGTTGTAATGTTGCGCATTTGTAAAGCGATGGGGTTCCGCTTTATGCATCAGGCCAATGCCTCGATGCTGCTGGCTGTGTGTAATCTGGAACAGTAACAGAACATATGTAGTCGCCTGGTATGTTCCATCCTGTCGGAGAAGATACGCCACCTTGCAATACATACCTGCCTACATTCTGCGTCGTACGCTGTATGTCTTGATATTCCAGGAGGAGAAACTTATGAGTCGCGAGCGGTTTCAGTACTTCATTAATGCCTTACGTGCCGATCTTCTACACATGGGGTCACAGGTAGAAAATGCCCTTGAGCGGGTTATTACCAGTATGGAAACAGAGAATGTCACCACGGCGGAATGGATTATTCAGGACGATAAAGCAATTGATGAGACACAGCTCGCCATTGAGGAACGTGCCCAGGTGTTGATTGCCACCCAACAGCCAGTGGCTAGCGATCTGCGGCTTATGAGTGTGGTGATAGCAATCGCCAGTGAGTTGGAACGCGTTGGTGACTATACCAGTGGTATAGCCAAACGCATAAAACGCCGGGCGACAGACCCGATGAAGGTTGAACTTCCCCCCGAGATTTACCATATGGCCAGACTGTCATGTGCAATGCTGCATAAGAGCCTGGAGGCTTTTCTGGAGCAGGATGCCGCTATGGCTCGCCAACTGGTGCAAGACGAAGAACAGGTGGATGTGCTTGAGGATCGGCTGCGCATTGAATTGATCGATATAGCTCGCAACGACCCTCAGCGGATTGATGCTGTGATTGATTTTATCGATATTCTGCATGTGATCGAGCGTATTGCCGATCGTGCCACAAATATTGGCGAACGTGTGATATTCCTGGTGACGAGTGAAATGGAACCATTGAATCCCTAATCGCCTGCGGCAGGCTGAAAGAATTATTGTTCGTGCGAATAACGAATGGGGCAACCAGACGCCCTCACCCCCCTGCCCCCTCTCCCTCAGGGCTATGCATGACCCACTCGTTGGGGCGTGCGCGGGCCTCCGGCCCCTGCAAAAAAGAGTTTTCGGTTTGTTTTGGCGGCAAAGCCGCCAAAACAAACCGAAAACTCTTCATCTCGGCGGGGATGCGCCCCGCCGGAACCCGTGGATGGCAGGAAGTCGCCATTTCTACCCCATCAGAATTAGGCATCGCTGCTGCCACCTACCGTGGCTGCCCAAACGTCTGCGTCCAGTAATAGTAGTACGGTCCACTGGCCGAGGCAGTCGAGGTGCGTACATCAGGCTGATCATCGCTCTGGTAATAGAAGCCTAGCCCCATATCTGTCAGGCTACAGTTCATAATATTTGCACGATGACCTGGACTCGACATCCAAGCGCTAAATACTTCCCGGGGTGTTGCCTGACCAGCGGCAATATTTTCCGCGATCAAAGAATATGTATAACCAGTAGCATTCACGCGATCAGTAATAGTTGAACCATCAGAGCTAACATGACTAAAGAAGTTATTCATTGCCATATCGTCGCTATGTCGTTGCGCAGCCTGGCTTAACTGAGTGTTTAGCGTCATAGATGGACAACTATTGGCAACACGTTCCGCATTGACTAGTACCAGCAATTCATTCATTGGTGAAGATTCAGGGGTTTCGGTCGTGGTAGGGCCGATAATCAGGGGCAGATAAACTGGTGACGTTGAAGATGCAGCACTAACTGATCCTGACAAAAATAGAAGCATCAGCGCGAACAGGATAAAATATGGAGTAAAGCGATGCATGATGTCATCCTATCGTGAGTGCAGGGCTGAGATAGTGCGATAACAGGACTTGTAACGGCTTGTGTATAAGGGTAAACATTAACAGCGTCCTGTCTTGGTTTTTCAGCGCACTGCGAGGAGTAAATACACAGGCCTGATCATATTGTAAAGTTGGTTCAGGTCGTAGTACCATTGCTATTTAGTCCTTATGTGCAGTAAACAAAGATGTCAGATCGTGATAGTTTAAAGTACTATGTATGTCTATTTACTTTATTCCTCTAGCTCGGCCAGTTCGGCCCAGCGATTAAATGTTGTTTCCAGATCGGCGTTGATCTGTGCCAGGTTGTCAGCAAGTCGTTGATACACCTGAAAATCACTCCCGGCTGTATTTAGCTCGGTTTCTATGCGCGTCTTCTGTGCTTCTAATGTTGCAATTCGCTCTTCAAGGTGTGTCAGTTCTCGCTGCTCTTTGTAGGACAGGCGGCGTGGCCCTGCATCCCTGGAAGCAGCCATTACCGTAGTTGGATGTGCAGGTGTGGCCTGTAGCTCGGTATTCTGCGCACGGTATTCCTCGTAGATCGTATAGCCCCCCGGATATTCGCGGATAACTCCATCGTGCTCAAACGCCAGCAACCGTTGTACTGTACGGTCAAGAAAATAGCGGTCATGCGATACAACAATGACTGCCCCCTGGAATGTATCAAGATAGTCTTCCAGGATCGTCAGCGTCTGTATATCCAGGTCGTTGGTCGGTTCATCGAGCAGCAACACATTGGGCGCAAACATCAAAGTGCGCAAGAGATACAGTCGTCGCCGTTCGCCCCCCGACAATGTGCCAATCAGTGCCCATTGGGTATCACGTGAAAAGAGAAATCGCTCAAGCATCTGAGCGGCTGAAGCTAACGCTCCCTCACCTGTTTGCATCAACTCTGCTCCATCACGGATGTAGTCAATCACCCGCTGCGTCTCATTTAAACCAGTACTCTCCTGGTCATAGTAGGCCAGATGAATGGTCTCGCCGCGTATGATGGCGCCTGTATCCGGTTGTATTCGTTCGGCAATCAGATTCAGCAGTGTCGACTTGCCGCTGCCATTCGGTCCGATAATGCCAATGCGGTCGTCCCGGCGCAACGACAGGCTGAAGTCGGTGATCAATGTGCGCTCACCATAGCGTTTGGAAATATGCTCCAACTCAAGCACACGTTTGCCAATACGGCGTGATCCTAGATCAATATCAACCGTAGACTGTGCTGCGTCAGGTTTTTGTTCGATCAAGTCATAGACACGCTGTACATGCGCTTTCTGCTTGGTGGTACGTCCACGCGCACCGCGTCGTAGCCAGGCCAGTTCTTTGCGTAGCAGATTCTGACGGGCATCTTCTTCAGTCTGCTCAAGTACCTCACGTGTGGCTTTCTGTTCGAGAAAGGCCCCATAATTACCGCTATAAGTTGTTACACGCCCGCGATCTAGCTCTATCATGCGCATAACAACCCGGTCAAGGAAATAACGGTCGTGAGTTACTACCAGCAACGCCATGCTGCTGCGTGCCAGATAGTCCTCCAGCCAGGCGATCGTTTCGGTATCAATATGGTTGGTCGGCTCGTCGAGGATTACTAGATCTGGCGCTTCAATCAGAGCCTGGGCCATCGCTACACGCCTGCGCTGCCCACCAGACAACATATGTACCGGTTGACTGGTGACATTGCTCAGCCCAAGCTGGGAAATAATGGTATGGGCGGCAGTCTCGGCATCCCATGCCCCCAGAGCATCCATCTGCGTCGTCAAGGTGTTCAATCGGTCGAGTAACTCGATATCGTGGGGTGACTGAGCCAGTGCCGTACTGATCTGCTCGTAGTCGTGCAACAGGCGGATACGCGGCGAATCTCCGGCAAATACTGCATCCAGAACGGTGAGCGTGTCGTCTAATTCAGGTACCTGTGGCAGATAGGCCACCTTGATCCCCTGGCTTAGTACAACCCGGCCTGTATCAGGCAGTTCTTGACCGGCAACAATCCGCAGCAGAGTTGTTTTACCACTGCCATTCACGCCAATCACACCAACCCGCTCTCCTCGGGATAGCCCGAATGTGACTTGCTCGAATAATGGGCGGTCACCAAACTGTTTGCTGATATTTTCAAGCGAGAGGATATTCATGTGCTACGATCTCTAATTCAGAATTAACACTTACAATCATAAAATCGCAAGAAACTCTTGTATAATATACATAACGCCTGTTACCATTTCACAACATACCTGCAAAATGCACACTTGTTTGTCTTATACGCCAGCGAGCGTTCAGTGACTATTGCACAGCGTTGTATTCCATGTCACGCTGACTTCTTCAACTCCATGGCACGCCAGTGAAAATTTCCCACGGAGCCTGCCTTGAGCGTCGTTGAAGGAAGTGGATTGACACAGTGACAATGTCTCAATGGAGTACAAAGAAGCAGGCTTTCCTATTCAGGGAAGAGGCTTCTCTGGCAGGCTAGAAGAGATTAGCTTGTTGTAGAAAAGAACCTAGAGGTAAAGTTTTTTACAAAAAAAGAGATCATAACAATGCTGTCGCCAGCAGAATATATCTTTTCTTTCGCCAGTTAAACACCTGATACGCTGAACGACTGCATAATACTTCCTTATAAAACACAAGGTATACGGTTGTCTATTCAAAGCTTTGCTTTGCACGTATCAGATTATGCAGTTAGCGATTTTAACATGAATTTTTATCGCATCAACCCCATACGGGCACAATCAGCATAGTACTTTTATCCCGCCTTTGATATAAGCAACAATACATTACTTTCTTCTTTCTTATGTTTGCATTAGACTATGGCGCTATGTTCTGGCATATATATGCTTTAACCATATGCGTCGTAAAGGATTAGAATAATGTTTCCAAGAAATACAAATGACGATACAACCAATCAAAATCGCGGGCGCTTCTCACCCCCTAACTGGTTTCCTGGCATCCGGCTACTGATTGTGATACTGATCGGCGTGATGGTCTGGAATCTGTTTAACCTTCAGGTCGGCCCATCATCGGTAGAGTTACCTTACAGCACCTTTCTCAACGAGGTGCGTGCCGGTAATGTCGAGGTAGTTAATATTGTCGATCAGGAAGTCAATGGCACCTTGAAGCAGGCTATTGAACCGCCTGAACAATCTGCTGATGACGGTGGTATCGTACCGCAATCACAACCCCAGGCTATTGAACGCTTCACTACGACTATTCCGGTCAGTGGTGATGACCGGCTTATTCCGCTATTAGAAGAGCAAAATGTTGAGATCAATGCCAGTGTTTCCCAACCATCGATGTTTCTGGGTATTCTCTTCTCATTCGGCCCGGTGTTGCTCATTGTGGGGCTATTTTTGTTTCTGATGCGTCAGCAGATGCGCGGTCAGCAGGGTGTTTTTAACTTTGGTCGTTCACGAGCCAAATCAATCTCAATGGATCGCCCGCTCGTTAAGTTCGAGGATGTGGCAGGTGCCGACGAAGCCAAGCGTGAACTAGTTGAGGTAGTCGATTTTCTGAAGCATCCGGATCGCTATCGGCAATTGGGCGCAAAGATTCCCCGTGGCGCATTGCTGATCGGGCCTCCTGGTACAGGTAAAACCCTGCTGGCACGTGCGATAGCCGGTGAAGCTGGCGTACCGTTCTTCAGCACCAGTGCCAGCGAGTTTGTCGAATTGTTCGTTGGTGTCGGCGCAAGCCGTGTGCGTGACCTGTTTGACCAGGCCCGCCGTAATGCGCCCGCGATTGTCTTTGTCGATGAGTTAGATGCCATTGGCCGCCAGCGGGGTGCCGGTATGGGCGGTGGCAACGACGAGCGCGAGCAGACCTTGAATCAGATCCTGGTTGAAATGGACGGGTTTGAAGGCGATACGAATATCATTATTATCGCCGCTACCAACCGGCCCGATGTGCTTGATCCAGCATTGCTGCGACCAGGTCGCTTTGATCGTCAAATTACGGTCGGTCTACCCGATGTACGTGGACGCGAGGCAATTCTGCGTATTCACCTGCGGGGCAAGCCAGCTGCGCCTGATGTTGATCCGTCCATTGTGGCCCGCCAGACACCCGGGTTCGCCGGGGCAGATCTAGCCAACCTGGTCAACGAGGCGGCTTTGCATGCTGCTCGTGGCAGTGAGCGCAGTATTCGTATGCGCCACTTTACCGAGGCCCTTGATAAGATTGTCCTGGGTACCGAACGACCTGTGCTGATGAGTGACCACGAACGTAAGGTTGTGGCCTACCACGAATCCGGGCACGCCCTGGTTGCACGGCTGCTCCCTGAAACCGATCCCGTCAACAAGATTACAATCATCCCGCGTGGCCGCGCACTGGGTGTAACAGAATATCTGCCCGAGGGTGATCGCTTTAACTATTCGCGCCAGTACTTGCTATCACAACTTGCTGCTATGCTGGGGGGGCGCGCCGCCGAGACGGTCGCAATTGGTGAGATGACCACTGGAGCTGAAAACGATCTCCAGCGGGCTACCCAATTAGCCCGCCGCATGATCGGGCGCTGGGGCATGAGCGAAGAACTGGGGTTGCTATTTGCCTCCGAAGGTACCGAACATCCCTTCCTGGGGCGTGAAATGGCTGGCCCACGCGATCATAGCGAGGCCACGGCGGCTCTGCTCGATGAAACCGTGCGTAATCTGCTTCAGAATCGCATGGATACGGCTATACAGGTACTGACCGATAATCGTGCGGCCCTGGATCGACTGGCCCTGGCACTTCTGGAATATGAAACACTTGACCGGGCAGCGGTAGAGGCGGCTATCCGTGGTGATGATGTCCCTCCACCGGCCCCTCCGGGTACACCTACGCCGCAAACATCTACACCACGCGAAGATAAGCCTCGGCCACAACCACGACCGGGGGTACTGCCAGCATAAGTAGCTCTCTTGCAGCTATGATCAAAGAGCCGGGCAAGATATGTTGACAACATATCTTGCCCGGCTCTTCATTTACACGAGTTACGCGATCCTTCAGCAAATCAGACGTTCGACCGACCGAAAAACGCATTTCGCCTGCGGCAGTATGGGTCGTCCTGGCGGCACACGCAGTGCGTGTGCCGCCAGGACGACCCGTCCAACTCCCCCGCCCCGTGCAGGGGCGGGGGCCGGGGGGTAGGGTGATTCAGATGCATGTTTCGCCGAACTGATGGTTGGGAGTCTCCACCATCCCAGGGCTTTTTCGCGCTAACAAAAATTTTCCGTAGAGAATTTTTTTTGGAAAAAGATCCTTCATCCATCCTTCCTTCCGCCTGCCGTTCGACACGCTCACGGCAGGCGAATCGCAGATTGTAGATAGACAACCACGTAATTCCTGTCATTTATGTATCTGAAAGCTGTAGTAACTGTTCACGATCGGGGGAGTGCGGGCTGATCAGGACGCCGCGCTCCCCAACCGACAAGGACATAGGCCGCACCAGACCACGCGATCCTCCGTGTCTCGGTGGTGAATGGTGTCCCTTACGTGTGAACAGTTACAAGCTGTATATTGCTTGACTATCCATGCCATGTCTGTTACTATAGCGCAGATTATATCTGGTGATTTTATTCACAAGATATAATTATTCAAGCGGGTGCAATTAGACGATGCATACATAGCATACGTAAGCAATATGATCCTTCCGACTACTTCTCTTATACGATCTACTCCTGATCAGGCGCACATAGTGTTCTGGTATGCTGCATAGATTTACGCATATTTATCCCATATAACAGGCTTGACCCTACGTTTAATCTCTGGTAAAATTTGTCTATAAGACAACTATTTTTCTTTACATAAATCGACGTTCCCGAGTATGGAGCATACATCGCCGAAGCGCACACACCTGGTTTGGTATACGTATGCTGCTCGGTTTCGAATTCCTGGTTTGAAATGCCATCAGGAATGATAGTTTTTTGCAGATAATGCAGGGAAAGGAACGACCTATGCACAAAGCAGGTTTTGTGATCGGACGAGGCGGATTTGTCGTTGCGTTGCTTATGGTTGCTCTGCTGGCCGCATGTGGTCAGCCACCAACGCTGCCACCACAGGCTCAGGGTACACCTGGCGCTGCTGGTGAAGAGGGTGCACCCGCTGCTGGTGAAGAAGGGGGAACAGGCATACCTGCTACATCGGTAACCCACCAGATTTTGATCGACTCAGCGGGACAAATTTCCCCCGAGAGCATCACACTTGATCCTGGTACAACAGTCGGACTGTCATTTGCCAATCTAAGCGACAGTGATGCAACCGTAACGATTGGCCTGGGTACTGGCGCTACCGGGTTCACCTTGCCGGCAGCAGCTCAGCAGGAAGGCTCCCTGGCTGTTACAATTGTACGACAGTCAGTAATGGTACAGTACAGTGAAGCTGGTGTGTATGAAATCAGTTGTAGTGAGGGCTGCACGGGCAGTGTGAGTATCCAGGTTGGCGATGTCGCCGAGGTTGCCGCGCCTGAAGCAACCACTGAGGGTGGCGCTGCTGTGGAGCCGACGGCGGCGGCTATAGAACCGACGGTGGCCGCTGTCGAGCCGACGGTGGCCGCTGTCGAGCCAACCGCTGCTGCTCCGGCTGCAACAACTGCTCCGGCTGCAACTGCTGCTCCGGCTGCAACAACTGCTCCGGCTGCAACTGCCGCTCCGGCTGCAACTGCCGTTGTGGAGCCAACCGCTGCTGCTCCGGCTGCAACTGCCGCTCCGGCTGCAACTGCCGTTGTGGAGCCAACCGCTGCTGCTCCGGCCGATTCTGGTGCTGCTACCGATGTTACGGGTGATGCGGCTGCCGGCGAGGCACTCTTTAGCCAGGCATTGCTGCGCACCAGCGGTGGTGTAGCAGCCGGGTGTGTCACCTGCCACTATGTCGACGCCGACCTGGGTGACTTTACTGGCCCCAACATGGCAGGTATTGCTAGCCGTGCAGGGAGCCGCGTAGCAGGTCAGTCGGCAACTGAGTATCTCCACAACTCGATTGTAAATCCGAATGACCATGTTGTTGAAGGCTTTGGTGCGGGGATTATGCCGCAGAACTACTCTCAGGTTCTCTCCGAAGAAGAGATCAACAATCTGGTTGCCTACCTCATGACCTTGCAGTAATTCAACAGCAAACCGCATTCCTCTGTACTCAGAGTATCCTCTGGAAATTGCGGCCTTCGAACGAAGGCCGCAATCGTGACTTGACCTACCCATAAACCTTCTTTCCTACATAGACGGAACATAATAAGGAGCGTGTGTATGAAGATCAATCGCTTCATAGTTGCTTGCCCCGGAGCCTGGCGAGGGATGCTACTATCTATGGTTCTGTTCACAATGTTGGGCGCATGTGGTAGTGGGGCAACTCCCCCTCCATCAACCTCCTCCGATCCTTCCACTAACTCATCATCGCCTGAAAGTACCGGAGAAGCCATTTTCAACGACATTGTGTTAGAGCGAAATGGTATTGCTGTACAGGGCTGTATCGCCTGTCACGCCGTTGATCCAGCTATCGGTGACCTGGTTGGCCCCAACCTGGCCGGTATCGCTACCCGTGCGACTGAACGCGTCCCCGGCATAACCGCTGAAGAGTACCTCCGTACCTCGATTCTTGATCCGGCAGCCTATACTGTTGAAGGATTTGACCCCAGCACCAAGCCCATGAATTACGGTGAACTTCTCACCGACGCAGATCTGGATAGTCTGATAGCATATCTAATGACCCTCGAATAAATTGACTACCACCCCGGCAGCAGTATCACACCCTCTGTGGCACTATCGAAACCAGATGGAGTGGGGGTAGCGCCGATGTAGCGCCTCATCCAATCCCAACCAGTGCCCAGAGGGACACATCATCAACAGGGCAGCATACACAATCAATGGAGGCATACTGGCATCTGCATATGATCCGGCGACGAAGTTAAGCAGCATAAACAGGGACAGGGCTGCATGCGGGCGTACAGCCAGGCCAAGCAACATACTGGTGCTAATACTGCACTGCCCCAGAACCAGGAACCAGGCAATCGAGCGATAATGCGGAATAGCCACACGGCGTAGATACCTGGCCTGAAATGACTGCGGATCAATATCAGTCAGGCGTGTCAGAAAATACTCACGCAAGATAGGACTATGCACCCAGTTATGCTTGAGCTTATGGTACGCCCCATACACAAACACTGCCCCGAACAGATAGCGCCCTGCTAGCAATGCCGCAATGCCCGATGTTTTAAAAGGATGCTGGCGGGCATACTCAAGGCTCCAGCAGAACGGTTCTTCAACGACTGATAGATACATAACACTCCTCACTATATTCATCATAAACCAGCTTCTTCATTCCGCCTGATCAGGCTTTCTAAAAGCCGGATTATACCGTAGAAATGCCCGAAACAGAAAAATCCAGATTCCCTACAATCTCCTAAAAAAAGTACTTGACAGGGTTCTTCCACTATGATATACTTAGCCTCGTTGAGAGAAATGGTTTGTTTCACTACTTGCGTAGGTAAACACAACAACTTAAGACAAGAATGTAACAGAAATGCGAAGTTCTTATCTGGCTAGGGCTGCAACAGCAGCGCTAGTTTTTTGTTTCCATTTCTTTCACGTACCTTACCAATCAGTAGAGTAAGTCAGTGGGTTTCCTGTCGTCAGTCTATATAAGACTGGCATCTACAAAAACGTAGAGTTTGATCCTGGCTCAGGATGAACGCTGGCGGCGTGCCTAATGCATGCAAGTCGTACGCGTCGTGCTTGCACGACGAGTGGCGCACGGCTGAGGAACACGTGGGTTACTTGCCCTGGTGTGGGGGACAACGGGTCGAAAGGTTCGCTAATCCCGCATACGCTCCTTCGGGAGGAAAGCCTTCGGGCGCACCAGGAAAGGCCTGCGGCCCATCAGGTAGTTGGCAGGGTAAAAGCCTACCAAGCCTATGACGGGTACCTGGTCTGAGAGGACGATCAGGCAGACTGGGACTGAGACACGGCCCAGACTCCTACGGGAGGCAGCAGCAAGGAATTTTCCGCAATGGGCGAAAGCCTGACGGAGCAACGCCGCGTGCAGGAAGACGGCCTTCGGGTTGTAAACTGCTTTTGTTGGGGAAGATACGGACGGTACCCAGCGAATAAGCCCCGGCTAACTCCGTGCCAGCAGCCGCGGTAAGACGGAGGGGGCAAGCGTTGTCCGGACTCACTGGGCGTAAAG
>RRYU01001025.1_pt1 | contig 21634 bp, 17 predicted proteins | sample 2162651 | NCBI WGS metagenome assembly RRYU01 (sample SAMN10267283, study PRJNA491782) | microbial mat metagenome | isolation source: biomat in the production well | place: Japan: Minami-Kanto gas field, natural gas well KTG3 | collected 2017-06 | reverse complement strand
CTGCCGCGAACGACCAGGCTGATACCCCTCCGGCAGCGTCCAGAGCGTCTGGTTCGCCGCACGCGGGGGGGCACCCAGAGCAACGACCCGCTGCCAGATCGTCAGATCGACCGCCATCCCGTCGCCTGCGTATCAGTACAGCCCAACGGGATGCGCAGCGGCACCGGGATGCGCCGCGAGACGACCGGTCAGATTCCGCCGCGCCGCCTGCCAGAGCCGACTCGTCTTCCGCCGCGCCGTCTGCCAGAGCCGACTCTAACGCGGAGCCAGCACGATCAGAGCATGTCGCGTCTCGAAGGCAGGAGACAACCGAGCGACGGTCATCAGGACAGGGCGGTACGTCCGCAGACGCGCCAACACGACGTGATCCGGCTGAACGGACGATGCGTTCCACACGCAGGTTCAGGAGATAAGCTATCTATGACTCGTCTCGTATCTATCCGATATTGGTTCCTGCTGCTGGCGGTGCTGTTTGGCCTGCTGCTGCACGCATCCCATCCAGCCGCTGCGTCCGACCGTCCGACCGTCGCGCCGATCCCAACGGGCACGCCGACACCGACCGTCACATCGACGCCGACCGCGATCCCGACGCGCACGCCCGGAGCGACCGCGACGCTGACGCCAACACGATCCGCTGCGGATCTGCCTGATGCCTGCGAGGAGAATAATGAACCAGAGGCGGCCTGTGTGATTCCGCTGGATGCCGTGTCTGGCCCGTATACCTTCGTACCCGAAGATGACCAGGATTTTTACAGCCTGGATCTGGGCGCGACGACAGCGGGACTGGTCACAACGCTGGCGGTGCGCGGCACAGCAGGATTGGATCTGCTAACCACGGTGTATCGGGCTGGCTCGCTCGACCGCCTGACCGTGATGGAGTCGCCCACCATCTCCACCACCCTGCCGGTTGATCTGACGGGTTGGATTCTCATCCGGGTCGAGAATCGTGCGGCCGATCTGTCGACCGGTCAGAGCTACCGGATTGAGGCACGGCGCACGTCGCCGCCCCCACCACCCGATACGACGCCCGACAGCGGTCAGGTGCAGCCTGACGCCCTGGAGAATAACTGGAGTCCGGCACATGCGGCCCCGATTGGCGTGGGCCAGATCTACGACCTGACGTTCGCCTGTCCGGTGCCGCATGGCTGTCCCGGCGGCGACCATGACTATCTGCGCGTCGTCGTCAAGCAGCATGTCACCTATCTGATCGGCACCTTCGCTCTCGGCCCTGGGGTGGATACGGTACTGGATCTCTTCTGGGGTGACGAGGAGATGCCGATCCGCTCGAATGACGATGCCTATCCGGGCTATGGCTTTGCCAGCTATCTGCTCTGGACGGCCCCGGCTGATGGCGAGGCGATCATCCGCGTCGGGCCGCGTACCGGTGGCCTCGATCCGTGGGGGGCGGCAGATGATGCTGGACACTACCGGGTCGCCGTGGCCCTCGCAACAAGCGAGCTGGCGCAGCAGGTCATGGATCAGATTGTGGCAGCCGCCAACCTGCCCACGGCGACGCCCGTGCCCCTCACACCGGTGCCACCCACACCAGATGCGGTGCAACCGACTGTCGCTCCAGTGAACCCGGCTCCGGCTCCATCAACGGTGGTCGCAGCGGCTCCCACGGCGATCACCGATGCCGTCCAGGGGCCAGCCGTGGTGATCACCGATACTGTGCTACGCCTCGACCCAGATGCGGCAGCGGATATCATCACGGATCTGATGGCATCCACCGAGATCATGCTGCTCGGTCAGGCGCATGGGTTGTGGGTGCGTGTCCAGGTGGATACTAGTGCCATGCCGGGGTGGGTGCATGTCCAGGATGTGCGCCCGATGACAGGCACCACGCCTCCCCAGACACCCGGCGTTGGCACGCCAACCCCGGCGGGACTCCTCACCACACCGGTGCGCCCATCCGCTCCGATCCAGCCGACGATTGCACCGCTTCCACCAGAACGTCTGCCCCTCCCCATGCCGATCCAGCACGTTCCCGTACGTGTGACGGTGCTGGTGCTGGATGGGGACACGGCTCGACCGGTGGCGGGGATGCGCGTGCAACTGGTCACGATCTTTGGCGATGTGCTGGTGGAGGCGATGACACCAGCGGATGGCCGACCGTTGGCCCTGACCCGCGATGTGCCACCGGGTACCTCGCTGGTTGTCCGTGTGCCTGCGGTGGGGATGCACACACCGGTCGATCTGGCACAACCGGATATCATCATCACGCTGCCTGGTCAGCGTGCTGCGGAGGAATCAGCATGAGTGGCACATCCCACCCTGTCAGTCGGTCGCTGGCGCAGGCTGATGCGGTCTATGAATCCAAGGTGGATACGCAGTGGCGATACTGGCGGCGCTATCTCGACGCCCAGCAGATCCTGCTCATCGCCCAGGATGCGGCGGCCACGCCGTTATCCTTTGAAGGCGCGGATGACCTGGTTGCGCAGGCACGGCAGGCACAGGATGATCTGGATCATCTGCCCGCCCAGCAGCGCGTCCTCTTTGAGACGGTGGTCGCGGACTACCGCGCCCAGATAACCGAGCAAGACGACGAAGCCCGGCGGGCCGCGGGCAGTCGTGGTGTCGCCCCCGACGTCGATCAGATTGACCGGGAGGTGCTGGATATATTGTTGACCAGCGCCACCGGTGGCGCATCGTCCGATGGGCGCGGGTTGGTGCCCATGACACGGAATGACCAGGACGAGATTGTCTGGTACAGCGTCGATTCCGCCCTGCTATCGAGTATCCCCGATCAGGCGACCTACGCCGCGGTGGGAGCGGTCTCCTCTCGTGACGCAACCAACCGGATGTTGGGCGCGGGGGCACTCCTGATTGGCCTGATCCTGTTTGTGATCGTGTTTGTCTGGATGCTCGGCGGGGTATCCGAGACGGCAGCCCTGGTCATGACCGATCCGCAGATCAATGATCAGCCCGTCACGGTCTGGTCAGTCACAACGCTCGTCCTCACCGATGCGAGCGACCACGCCATCTCTCTGCCGGTGCAGGCCAGCGACGCCGTGCCGCCAGCACGCGGCGGGACGGCACAGACGCCCACGGCGTTCTGGTCGACCACGGATGTCTGGCCCCTGGCGTTGTGTGTGGTGGGCGATGAATCGCCTCCCGACCTGGCTGCTCTCACCAGCGTGCAGCTGCGCGGATCGGGGGAGACCCCAGATCGCCGCTATACGTTGCAGGCGCTGGCCCCCACTGCGCCGGATCTGATTCTCAGCATGTGTGAACGGCATGGGGACGACACCGTGCGCTACGGACTGTTGCAGGGCACCGCTGATCTCGTCGCCCATGCCGTGGGCGACCAGGCCATGCTCGATGCGTCCACGGCGATCACACTGGAGTCGATTCAGGTGATTGGGCCGGGGGAGGATGCCAGCGTGCCGGACAATCAGCAGGTGGTGGTGGTGCGGGTCAGTGGGGCCGATGCCATAGACTGGCCGCGTGCCACCGCTACGTTGCTGGTGGCCGACGGACAGCGAATCGAGACCCCTGCGCTCCAGCGTGATGCAGACACGACGATCCTGCGCTACAGCAGTGTGACGCTGATGACCACCCCCACCGAGGTCGCCTGGCAGATCACGCACCCGGAAACAGGGCGCGTGGTGCGCTGGCGCACCACCCTGGCCCCGCCGCCCGACCGAGCGGCCGTCCTGGCGCAGAATCTCGTCGTGGAGCAGATCACGGCAGATCCGGTTGTGGCGGGGGCATCGCTCGCACTCCATCTAACTCTGTCCAATCGGGGGGCGCAGCCGCTCATCCTGACACCAGAGGATATTGTCATGATGCAGGGAGGGTCGCGCCTTCCCACACCGCCATCGGCGGATCTGCGCGAGCCGATCCTGACCGATGGCCGCATCAGCGTGACGGTGGATGTAGCGGTTGATTTGACCCAACCCCTGACGATCATCCTGGGGGCACACCGGTATCAGATCACGCTGGCTGCGGAAGGGGGGTGATCATCGGGCACGACAGCCGTGTTGGTTCCGTGTTCGACGGCAGTGGGTTCAGTGTGTCCCGTGCATTGGTTTCATTTTTATTCTACAGAGGAGCCTGACCAATGGATATCTCGCTGTGTGATGCATCGGTTCTGGGAACGTGTCGTGATCATCTGTCGGTTCTCGTGATTGCGCAGGTTGATTTGAAGGGGATTATCGATAAGCTGACCGCGCAACTCACCCTGGTCATGACCGCTGTCGGTTTGCTGGGGGTATTGTTGTGGGCCATCGCCCAGGTCATATCGCCCATGATTCCCGATTGGGCACAGAGCATCAAAGGCTATTTTCAAAAGGCCATGGTCGCCCTGATCGTCGCCGGATTTGCATCGGGACTGGTGACGTGGCTGTATGGCTTAGGCCAGTCGTGAGGAAGATGGGTGGGTCTGTGTGTGGATGCCCCACACGCAGACCCAGAGGAGCAGCATGCCATGTCGTATGACCATATGGAAGAACTCGGTGCCCGGCGTCACGAGAAGGTGGCGCTCTATCTCACATTTGAAAATGCCGTGGGGTTGATTGCGGGGGCACTCCCGTCATATATCGTCTTCGCGCATATGCCAGGACTGCTACGCATCATCCTAACCATCTGTGGGGCCATCCTGGGCGTGATCATGACTCTGGATAGGGCCGGGATGCCGATCTATACCCGCCTGCTCTGGCGCATACGGGGACTCATCCGGCTGCGCATGAAACCGGCGCTGATCACCCCCGAAGACCTCTCTGGCACGCCGATGCAGGTGTCAACCGGCCATGCCCGTGCGCTGCGCGTCGGTGGTGCCATCCAGTTGGCGCAGGGGCCAGCCCTCGCTGGTCGCATGTCGCCGCAGTCACACCGCCGGGTAGCCGCCGGGCCACTGCGACCGCGCATGGCCCTGGTGCAGGAGACACCAGATGCTTCGGTGGTCGCGGCAGATGCGATCCGGCACGATGAAGGAGGGCAGGGGTGATTATCTGTGCGCTGGACAGCTTTCCGATTGAACAGATCGTCGATCTGCCATCCCTGGAAGAGCGGTTGGGCGGCTGGTGTGCCGGATTGACCTATCCCGTGCGGCTGCTGGCGATTTCATCATCGTTTGGCATGCGCACGGCCATTCGGGATCTGGATGTCCAGATCGAGCCGTTGCGGGCGTTCGAGCAGCGGATGGTCGCGCTGCATGATGCAATCTGGGCCTGGATCGAGCAGGACGACAGTGCTGCTGACCCCTGGCATGCGGCGCTGGCGCTGTCCGAGACGGATCTGGCCCGGTTGCAGACACTGTTGGGTCGCCATGACCCGATCCCCTGGCGTCTCCCAGCAGAGCAGTGGGATCGCGCCGCGGCCATCGACGCCTGGCAGCGCGTCGATGCCGCCCTGGAACGCGCCCTGTGGAAGCGACCCTGGATGCAAGAAACGGTGCGGTTCTATCACGAACTGGAAACGCGCCATCTGCGCTCGGCGACCTATCTGCTGCTGGCATGGCCGCCGCCCACCATCAGCGCCGCCTCTGTGGTTGCCACCCTGCGCCATGCGACCAACCGACCCGTCACCGTGCTGGATCATCTGCCTGCCATGCTGCCTTGCGCCTATCGGGAGCGCGTGAATCGGCTTGACCCAGAGCATCCTGGTGCGCCGGTCTGGACGGTGCTGCAATCCTACGATATGCGCGGCACGTGGGATGCCACCACGCTGCACACGCTGCTTGATGTGCCCTTCAATGTGTCGCTGGCGATTGACATTGAGACGTTGCCGCGCAACAAAGCCATGCGCATGCTGGAACTATCGTTTACCGCGGCCCGCCTGGCGCTCGGCACTGCCAGTGTCAAGGATGCACGCTCTGAGCGTGTGTTGCACGACGCCGAGGGAGCCATGCATGCGCTGACCCGCCAGAGTCTGCACTATGTCCAGATCGCCGTGCTCATCAGCGGCGAGACCGATGAGGAGCTCGAGACGAACGTGGCTGACATCATGGGCCGGTTGCCGACCGCACTCAAGTTCACCCGTGTGGCCGGGGTGCAGGGCGAGATCCTGAAGCTGTTCAGTACCACGCCGACACGCGCCCTGGCTGCACCGCGCATGACCCGCAATGTCCTCTCCAACGGCGTCGGCTGTATGATCGGCGTGCTGGGCTATCATCGGGCCAGCGGCACACAGGGCTTGCTCTGGGGATTGGATGCGGTGCGCCGCGCCGCGCTGTTCTATGACCTGTTTGCCAATAATCAGGCGGCGCACAGCGTCATTCTGGGCAAAACCGGATATGGAAAAACCTACTTCATGAACGTGATGACCCTGCGCGCGGCGGCGCTGACCGGCTACCGCATTATTGGCATGGACGCCTTTCGCAACGGCTACCGGATTGCCAGCGCCGTCGGCGCGGGGGCCGTCTGCCATCCCATTGGGGCACAGAGTGTGGTCAATATCCTCGATGTGGTGTTCGACGAACACACCGAGGGCGGTTGGATCGCCAACCAGGTGCAGCATGTGATCGGGCAACTGGCCCTGCTGCTGGGGACGCCGACGCGCTCGGCAGCGGGGAAGGAGCAGTACACCCCCCGCCTGTTCACCAACCCAGAACGGGGCGTGCTGGATCGGGCGCTGTCGGCGATCTATACCATGCTCGACCCGGCGGCCCCATTAGCGGAGATGCCCATTCTGACGGATCTGATTGCCGTGCTGGACGATATGGCGGCCCAGGAAGCGCAGGCGCTCTCGTATGAACTCTGTATGACCCTGTTTGGCGATACGCGCACGGGGGCACGGCCCACTGCGACGGGGCAGAGCTTCATCGGCACCACCACGGTCGATTGGGAATTTGGGCAGGATGTGAACTATTACGATCTCTCCGAGGTGAGTGAGATCTACCGGCCCTTCTATTACGCGCAACTCATCGGGGCGATCTATCGCTTTATGCGTGACCCCCGCCGCGATGTGCGCCGCAAAACGCTGGTGCTGATTGATGAATTTGGCTATGCCTCGCAGGTGGAGGCGGTGGCTCAACTGGCCGCCACGATCTGCAAGGTCGCCCGCAAGTACGGCATCGGGCTGATGGTGATTGACCAGAACCCGATCACCTTTCTGGATAGTGCCAGTGGCCGCGCCATCCTGGAAAACGCCGTGGCAAAAATCATGTTTCATCTGGACGATCTGCCCGCCCGGCAGATGGGCGAGGCACTCAGTGACCTGACCGACCCGCATGTGGATTTTCTCAGCCATGCCCAGGTCGGGGAGTGTGTGGCCGTGTTTGGCAATGACGTGTATGTGATGCACATCGAGAGTTCACCGCGTGAACAGCGCGTGTTGATAGGATCGTGAAGCTATCAGCAGGACATTCGTCACAGGAGGATGGGAATGCAGCACTATCGCGGATGGGAATGGATTCTCCTGATTGGATGCGGAATCGTGCTGATCGGGTCGTTGCTCGGCCTGATGCTGGCAGTTTAGAAAGCGAGGAACGACATGCCGTCACGCATGCGCCGTCTGCGCAGCACCATCGGGATGATGCTCCTCACGCTTGGCCTGGGCATCCCTCTGGTCTGGGGGGTGACGCTGCTACGTGGGCAGGAACATCATCCCGTGCTGGTAGACGGCGATATCGGGCAGATGGAGAGACCAGCAGACCCCACGCTGACCAGGACAGGACAGGACACGCCCGACGTGGTGCATGCGGCCTGGATTGCCGCACTGGAAACGACCGACCGCGATCAGGCGCTCGATCTCACCGTGCCGGGTGACACGCAGGCGATCTTCGTGGATGAGAGCCTGCGCGATGCCCAGGAGCGCGTGAGCGGTGGATGGGCCTGGCGCGATGGGGCATTCGTGACCGTGGATATCCTGCCCGTGACGACGGATGCCCGTGGCGTCACCGGTATCAGCGTCTGGCGCTTTACCGAGAAGAATCTGTGCTATCGCACCACGCTAACGGCAACCGAGGTTGGCTGGCGGGTCAGCCAGTGGGGGCAGACGGAGTGTCGCACCCTGCCCGGCAGTTCATAAACATCACGTACCAGGAGAACGCTATGCACACACACGTTCGATATCGTTGGATCTGGCTCCTGCTGCTGCTGCTTCTCGGCGGGGGTATCGGCTGGACGCAGACCGCTCGTGCCCGACAGGACACGCCACCCCCGGACGACCCCTTTCGCGTGCGGTGGGAGCGGGCCGATGGGGCGGTGGTCGACGGCGAGGCCCGATCATGGCTGTGGGGGCCAGCGCCGCTGGCAACGCTTGATGAATCCGGCCTGCGCGTACAGTATTGGGACAAGGGGCGCATGGAACAGGCAGGCGTCGATCTGGCCGACCCGTGGGCGATCACCGGGGGCCTGGTCGGGCGCGACCTGCTTGATGCCCGTGCCACACTGCCCATCGTGGGCGATGATGATCCCGCGCTCAATCCGCTGACCCCAACCTATGCCGACCTGGCCGAGCGCACGCTGCCGACGCCCATGCTCGATAGCGTGGGGGCCGTCGATGTGCTGCTCTCTCCCGATGGCACGCCGCTCATGCTGGCGGATCTCGCCAGCGCCTACACCGAGACACGGGCCGTGGCACTGGACACCGGGGAGGCATTTGCCATTCCCCAGGTGTTCTGGGATCTGTTCCAGACGATTGAACAGACCACCGGCACGCCCTGGCTGGTGCCGATTGGTCACGCGCTGAGTGCGCCCTCGTGGACGCTCACGGAGATCGACGGCCAGCTGCGTGAGGTGTTGATTCAGGTCTATGAGCGGCGCGTGCTGACCTACACCCCACAGAATCCGCCGGGCTGGCGCGTGGAACTCGGCAATGTCGGACGCCACGCCTATATGTGGCGGTATACCGATGCGCCCACCCGTACCCGTCCCGTGCCTCCGCTGCCTGCCGCTCAGGATGCGGCTATCGATCCGCAGACCGGGCCGGTCGGCACGCCGTTTACCGTCAGCATGTGGGGCTTTGCGCCGGACGAGCCGGTCAGTCTCTGGCTGACCACACCGACGCAGGAGACCCACCCCCTGGCTGATGCACCAGAGACGGTCTGGGGCGATGGGAGCCTGGTGGTCACGGTCACAGCCTGTGACCAACCCGGCGTCTGGGCGATCACGGGACAGGGATCGTCTAGCGGCCATCAAGCGTTTTTTGTCTGGACGGTGCAGCCGTAACGCGGCACGGTTCCTTCACAGCCGCGTTCGTGTATTCGTTCGTGTTTTTGTGTTTCCATGTTTTCGTTTGTTTTTTCGTTCGTTCGTTCTTACTACCATAGCACCAAAGAGGACACCATGACCATCCAACCACGCCTATCATCGTCCACGACGACGCATCCCGTGTTCCAGTCAGGTGATCTGGCAATCGATCAGGCGGCGCTGCGCCAGCAGGCCACCCGCCTGATCACCGGTTTCTGGGTCAGTCAGATCATCCAGACCGCGGCACGTTTCAGTCTTTTTAACCTGTTACAAGCTGGCCCAATCCACGCGGATGACCTGGCCGCGATGACCGGCACGCAGCCGGATGCGTTGCGGCGGCTCCTCCTGGCACTCGCGGCCATTGATGTGGTGAGAACCACTGACCACGAGACGTTTGCGCTCAGTCCGCTCGGCACGGTGTTGATCAACGGCATGTCCGGTGCGCTCGGTGATTTTGCCATCATGATCTGCGATCCCTGGTGCTGGCGCTCCTGGGGTGAGTTGCCCATCACCGTGCAAACTGGCCAACCCACCTACCAGCGCAGGGGCTTCCCGACCAGTTTTGTCTTCATGGATGACGACCCGGAGCAGACGCTCCATTTCAACCGGGCCATGCTCAGTTTCTGTCGGCAGTTTCACGAGGCCGTTGGTGCGGCCTATGACTTTTCCCGGTTTGCAACCCTGGTGGACGTGGGTGGGGGCCATGGCTCGTTTGTCTCGGTGCTACTCCCGCAGTACCCCGACCTGCACGCGCAGGTTCTCGATCTGCCGCATGTGGTAGAGGGAACCAACGTACGTATGCAGGAACTTGGCCTGAGCGACCGCTGTGTTGGGGTGGCTGGGAGCTTTTTCCAGTCCGTCCCTACCGGGGCGGATGCCTATCTGCTGTCCTTCATCCTGCACGATTGGGACGATACCGACTGCCTGACCATCCTGCGCTCGATTGCTGATGCGGCTGAACCGGGCACGACCCTCCTGATTGGTGAGATGGTCTTACCCGACGATCCACGAGCGAATCCACAGGCCTATCTCATGGATATCAACATGCTGGCTGCTACTGGCGGGCGCGAGCGCACGGCGGCGGAGTATGCCGCGCTGCTGGATGCCACCGGGTTTACGCTCACCCAGATCGTTGCCACCACCTCGCCGATGTCGCTACTTGAGGCGGTGCGCCGCTAGGCGCTGTCAGCATGGACGGATCGGTGGACTGTCCACAGATCCGTCTGTTTCACACACAAAGGATGCCATGAGTGGCTTTCGGACACATATGCTGATTGGTGCGGTGAGTGGGGTGCTGCTGACTCGTACTGCGCTCCCTGATGCACTCAGCCAGTCGCCCCAGCTTGTCGGGCTGATCACGCCGCAGACAGCAGCAGGGGGCATCATCGTCGCCTCAACGGTGCTGGCGACCTGGCCGGATATCGATGAGCCGGGAAGCTGGCTGTCGCGGCGGGTGCATGCTGTGCTGACGGTGGTCGGAACACTCCTCGGCGTTGGCATCGGCGGGATGCTGGTCTGGAACCATGTCCTCCCAATCTGGGGCATGGCCGCTGCCACGTTGGTCGGGATGGTCGGGGGCCGTATGGCCGGGTGGCTGCTGCTGCGCGTCATCCGCATCGGATCAGGTGGGCATCGCCATCTCACGCATTCACTCATCCTGGCGCTGGTCTTGTTCATCGTCGCCTGCGCACTCTGGGGCAGCGGTCTGGTCTGCTGGTTCTTTCTCCCCATGGGGCTGACCTGGGGGGTGCTTGTGCATCTCGTCGGTGACGTGGTGACACCCGGCGGGGTTGAACTCCTCTACCCGCTCTCGACGAAACGATATCGGGTGCTGCCCCGGTCAATCGCACGGCATGGGGAAACGATCATCACGGTGGTGGTACTCCTGGTTGGTGGTGCTGTGATCTGGGTGTGGTGAGAGAAAGGGAATCGATGATGGGAGGGGCTATCTATCGAACGGGGGTGCTGCTGATTGGGGGGCTGATCCTGCTGGTGAGTGGCATCGTGGCTGGGATGGTCTATCTCCGCCCCGCCCCAACCGCATCGTATACGACAACGGAACCGCTGCCCGTTCACGTGGCGACGGTTCCACCCGTGCTGGTGCAACCAACCGTCCTCCCGCCGACTCCGGTACCGCGTGTGCCGCCTACGGTTCCGTCTGGTGGAACGGCGGTATTTGGTGCGCTGTCCTCACCGATGCTGCTGCTTGCTGGCGCTGGCCTGCTGCTGCTGATTGGGATTGGGTGGCGTCTGATGCGCCAGCGGCGCATGCCGTATGTCAACCAGACCCTGCACCAGATCATGGCGATGGGTGAAACGCTGCCAGCAGACGAGCAACCTGATACGATCTCCGGGCATGCTGACGAACAGACCGGTCATGAGCAGGACGCCCGCCCGGCTGTGGACGACGCGCCCGTTGGTCGAGACGATCTGCTGCCCGATCTATCCGATCTCCTCCCCCCGTCTCCCCCTGACCGTGAGGATGGCGATCACGCGACCGACGTGCCCGTGCCCGCTGTCCCGGCATGTTCCGAGACAGATGCGGATGATCTGCCCGCTGTCCCGGCATGTTCCGAGACAGACGACCAACGTCCATCCGTGCTGGCTGATGCGCCCGTACCGAGCGATGTGTTGCAGACGTTCTTCGACCACGGAGCTATCGCGCTCACGCCCCCGATCCCCGCATCTGTGGACAGTCCACAGAGCGAACCACACTCCGCATCTGTGGACTGTCCACAGAGCGATCACACCCTTTTTCTCACAGGTGATAGGATGACGACAGATACCCAGACGATCCTCTCGACCGTTCTACAGGCGCTGACCACCGATCCACGCATCGTGGCTGGCGCTCAACCGGGGGTCTCCCCGAAGCGCGTGCGTGTCCTGCTTCCCACGCCATGGAAACCGCATACCTCGACGCTGCTGGCCTGGTTCGATGCCGCAGGGATACTGGAACCGCCCCGCGATGCCAACCAACCCTGGCGTACACCCCGCCCGCTGCGGGAGACCGATGTGGCGTCGATAGCCAAGGCGTTGGCTCAGACGCCCGTGCCCATCCTCCAGGGAGAGCCATCATGACGCATCGCGTCCTCTGGCGGATTGATCGGCTCATTCCGCAGACTCTGATGTATCCTGACCGGTTGGCGCTAGGGCTGCGTCGCCACCTGGAACACGATGCTGATCTGCTGTCGATCCTGATGCAGATACAGACGCAGCAACGCACGTATGTCCTGCTGGATGGGTGTCCGGGCTGCCAGTCCAACCGCTGCCTCCCCGGCTGCCGCGTGCTGTTGCTTGGGCGTACCCTGCGGGCCGCGAGTGACTCGCAGATCGATAGCACCCCCATTCCAACCGGCCTTGCGCAACGCCCCTACACGCGCATGGCACTGGCATGGCCGCGCCGGAACGCGCCCATCCTGTCGGCTCCCTTGTTGCATCCCTACCAGGATGCGCGTCTGCTGCTGCATTGGCGGCATCGTGCGCTGCCCCGGCCAACCCTGACGCTGGCGGCGCTGCTCATGGTCGGAGCCGATGGCCCCGATCCAGCGACACGTCTCCGCCAGGCGGGTTGGTGGGCCTTGTCCCTGCCGCGTCGGCTGCATGCGATCTGGATGACGCCCACGCCGCGAGGGCTGTTGCCAGGCATGGCATGGCTGGGCGAGGCATCGTTGGCACTCCCTCAGGATGTGTATGCGGCGACCGCCGGAACAACGCTCGTGTCCCCGCATGGCGAGCCAGTGCCACCGGCTGACCAGACGGCACTGGCCCAGATCGCCCCGGCTCCAGCGGAACACCCTGCCGACGTGGATGATTCCGCCGCGCCGCCGCTGCTGTCTGAATCGAGCGACTCGCTGCCGCTGGGCGACCCGATGCCGGTGTTGACCTATGCCCTGCTGACCGCCCTCACTCAGGCGCTGATCCGTGGGGTGCGGTTCTTTGACCCTGATGCGCTGATCGGATCTGACTCAGACACGGCCCCAGCGTCACGACGAACCAACCCACCACCTGACTCATCCGCTCCAACCCCGGACGACGACGACGACGACGACACAGTGATTCTGACACCCCCGCCGCCGCCCTCGATCTGGCCGACTGGCCCTGGTGCGGGCAAGAACGCGATGGCATCAGCCGATGTGGGGACGGTGGTTGAGCAGATCCTGACCAGCGCGGCGATCATGGCCGACTCACACCCCGGCCTCAGCCGCAAGCGCCTCACAGGAGTGCTGCCCGATATCTGGCGCGAACATGCGCAGACGCTGCTGGCCTGGTTCGATGCGGCAGGCATCCTGGAACCACCCCGCGATGCCAGCCAACCCTGGCGATACGCCCGGCCGCTCGGTGTCACCGAGCGCGACCAAATCGCCGAGCGTCTTCAGGCAACCGCCATTCCCACGATCAGACAGGAGTAACCATGGCGTCTTCATCGTCTTCATCGTCCGGGTCTCGGTCGCGTGGATCATCGCCCACGCTGATGGGCATGGGGCCGACCCAGCGTGCCGCCAAACCGCCACCCCCGCCCGTCGGGCGGGCCGTGCTGCGTCTGGCGGTCATCCTCCTGCTCCTGTTCATCTGGGTGGGCCGCGATCCGCTGGCAGCATGGGTGATCGCCACCGCCCCGACCGTGCAGCGAGACAATTCGCTCTGGCCGCTGGTTCGCGTTGCCACCGCGATCTGTTTTGAGCCGGGCTATCGCATGATCTGGACGGCGGCGCTGCTCAGTCTGATCATCCTGCTTGCTGAGTTGGCCTGGGCCGCGTGGACGCTCGTCAGCGTGATCCAACGCCTCCAGCGTGAATCCGTCTCGTGGGTGCGGATTCGGCTCGCGCAACCGCAGAGTGTCACGGGGAATCAGATTGATGTCGACACCAGCGATATCTGGCACGCCATCCATAGTATCCTGCCGCGCCGATGGCGGGGAATCGGGCCACGTCCCTGGATCACCACCGTCATCCACGGACGCCCGGAATCGCCCGCGCTGCTCGGTGCGCTGATTGGCGGGGGGATGACGGCGCGGCGTGATGGCTGGGTGCAGGCGCTGCGCCTGATCGTCCAAGGACACGATCCAAAAGCCAGCGTGGATGCGAGTCCCGACCCCCTCCAGGCGGCCATGCAGCCAGGGCGCGTGGTGGTCTGGCGTGATCTGGGGCTGTCCAGCGGGCCGGACTATCCCATTCGTATCCCAGAGGAGGTCACGGGCGATATGCTGGGCACACTCGCGGCATCCACCCGTCCCCCGAAGGACGTGGATGCGACCGAGATCCAGATCGTCACGCGCCCGCTGCACAGCGACACCAACAGCCAGACTGGCTGGCGCGCGGCGGCACAGCGGCGCATCTATCACCTCCGCCGGGCATCCGTCACGCCCCAACTCGTGCGCCAGGATGTGCAAACCGTGCAAGACAAACTCGAAGACCTCACCTACACCGTGGCCGTGCGCCTGGTGGCGGTCGGGGCCGACGGTGCCGCATGTCGGGTGGCCCTGGATCAGATGCACGAAACGGGCTTCGGGCAGTTTGTGCAACGGGGCGGGAGCCGCGTGCAACGCTTTCAGCGCATCGGTGGAGGACACATCACCGTCCCTGACGCTGCGCCTGGTCATGCACGTGCCGATGCCGACGCGGCGCTGGTCGAAGATCGCACCGTGCCGGGCATGGCACGAGTCCGTGCCCATCTGCGCATGACCGGACGATCCCTCTGGCATGCCAGCCGATCCAGCCTACCGCTGCTGCTCGGTGGCATCGCCGGTGCGTTGGTGTGGCGTCTCACCGCCGGGTCGCTGCTGGTCAGCCTGCTGGTCAGTCTCGCCGTGCTGGCGCTCGGTCTGGTGGTCAACAGACGCCACCAGCGGCAGTGCGGCGATCTGGCTCGCAGCCGCGTGCCGCGCCTGCTCAACCGTATCCCCCGCCCGGATGCGCCACCCCGGTTGCTCCTGCCGTTTCCCTGCTGGTGGCCGGCAGCCATCCTGGGCACGGCAGAACTCGGCGGCTTGTGGCATCTGCCCTCAACGGATCTGGGCACGCTCATCCGCTGGTTGTCGTGCCAGTATCTGCCCGCCCCGGCGCATGCGTATATCCCCGATGGGGCGACCGACCGGGTGATCGTCGGCTATGCCCAGCGCGGCGATGGTCGCACCGACCCGGTGGGGCCGTCGCTGACCGACCTGCGCAAAGTGACCCACCTCACCGCAGGCATGGGCGCGGGCAAATCGCGTTTGCTGGCCAACCTGGCGCAACAATTCATACGCAACGGCTTTTTCTTGCTGGACGGCAAAGGGGACGACCGCGAGGGCTGTCTGGTCGCCACCGTGCTGCAGCTCATCCCGCCCGACCAGTTTCACCGGGTGACGCTGATTGACATCCTGGACGCCGCATGGCCGATTGGGATTAACCCCCTCGCCGGTGCGGATGTCACGAAGCCCGGCGGGGCAACGCTGGCGGTCGGTCTGGTGTTCGAGTTGTTCTCGCGGCTCGACCCGGAGACATGGGCGCGATCACAGGGCATGCACCAGTATGCGCATTGGGCGACGTTGCTCGTCCTGGAAGCCCAGACCAATCCGACGATTGCGGATATCAAGCAGGCGCTGGCCGATGACTCCTACCGCACGCGCCTGCTGGCAACATGTACCAATCCGCCCGTGCGTGAGTTCTGGCTGGAACGCTACCCCCAGGTGAGTGATCAGCAGAAGACGAGTATGGAGGCCCTGCTACGGCGCTTTGACAACCTGATGGCCGACGAAACCACGCGCTATCTGTTGACCCAACCGATTCCCACCGTGGATTTCCTGAAGCTGATGAATGACGACGAGATTGTGCTGTGCCCCCTGCCCCACGTGACCCTGGCCGGGTTGGCCGAGTTTATCGGCATGTTGTTGTTTCAGGCGGTGGTACGGGCCGCGTTCCGGCGCGAAGGCTCGGATCAGACGCGCAGTACCATTCCGCTGATGATTGACGAATTGCAGGTGTTCATTGGGCAGACCGGCGAATCCAAGGATATGCAGCGAGCGATTACGCAGTTGCGCTCACTCGGCGTGGGCGGTATCTATGCGCACCAGTCGCTGACCCAACTGGGCGACCTGGAACCCGAAATGATGATTAACGCCGCGAACCGGATTGTGCTGCAAACGTCTGAACCGGACGCCTCGGCGTATGCGCGGTTCTTTTCCGCCACCGACCTGACCCCGGCGGATATTTCCGGGCAAGATCCGAACGAACATCAGTATGTGAAGCTGCTGTGTAACGGCACACCAGCGGGGCCGTTTTCGATCCGCCCGCTGATGTGGCCCACGCCGGTGGAACAGGATCTGCCACAACCGGGCTACGAGTGGCAACGTCAATATCCCCCACCCCCACGCCTGTTGCTGCCCCCGCCATCCACGGATGATCACGCTCTGTCAGATGGGGCATCGCCGGTCGATGCCGCGCTCGTGGATGCGCCCGATTCCTACCGCGCCCTCGTGGCGGCTGTGCGGGCGTTGCCACGGGGCATGCTCGATCCGCAGAAGGGGCTGGACGAGACGATCTGTGCGATGGTCTACCACCCAACCGACTATCGCTTTCTGGCCGAGCAGTTGGCGTTGATGCCAGAGGGGTTGTATCAGTCGATCCTGGCGCGGTGGGAGGTCATTCGTGCGTTCCACCGCACCTATATCCTCGAACATCCTGACTGTATTCCGAATGGGCAGGAGCGCCTGCGCTGGGTGGCCGGACGGCTCAAGGTTGGCACACCGCTGGTGTTTGCCGCCGCACAGTATCTACGGCAGACCTGGACGGTGAAAATGATCGGTGACACCCCCGTGCCCATTGGGGGCCGGGTGGAGAAGAAGAAGGGCAAAGAGAAAGAGGCAAAAGACGGTCGGCCGGTCACGACCGCCTATGTTGATGGTCTTGGCCCGCAGACGGCACAGGCAACCCCGCATGTCGCCGCTGGATCGGAGCCAGCCGGGGCGCGGGTGGTGCGTGAGCAGGCCGCGCCTCCGCCCGACAGTGACTTTTTGGATACGATCTTCCGTTCAAAGAAGCGATAAGGAGACACACGCATGACCACCACGCCAGACGACCCATCAGATGATCCAGCTGATCACGAGGTGCAGGATGAAGCTTTTGAGTTCGCCAACACCCCCACGCCGACCATCGGAACCGATGTCTTTGGGATACCGTTTTACCCGCTCCGCTCTGCGATTGCGCTCCGCGATATCCACTTGCTGCGCCTGCTAGGACGGCTCGAATATCTCACCACCACACATATCCGCCGCATGGTGTACCCGGATATGCATGGCAGCATGGTCTTTCGACGATTAAAAAGCCTGGCAAACCAGGGGGTGATCTGGTCGGAGAAGGTCGCCTATGCCGTTCTGGAGGATACCGATAGCGAGCCACTCGACAAGCCGATGAAACTGCCGCTCATCTGGATGCTCACGCCCCTGGGCCGAGACACCCTGGCCGACGCCGATGTTGAGCATGATGCCCGATCCGTCCACGGGCTGAAAACCCACGATCCAGCGGTCAAACTCCCGCAACTCAACCTGACCCACGACCTGGCCGTCTCGTCCTGGTTGGCCTCACTCATTCAGGCGGTGCGCGGCAATGCCTTCTGTCAGTCCATGTTTGCCCAGGTTGAGTTTATCACCACCCCAGAACAACGCCTCGATGCCCTGGTCATTCTGCGCATCACCCCAGGGAAACGCCGGGAGGTGACACACGAGATCCCCTGGTATGCCGGTGAACCACGCCAGCCCGGCGAGGTCGAGGTGCGGCTGGCGCTGGAGATGGATCGTGACACCGAAGCGGTGAAGGTCATTGGCGGCAAGGCAAAGATCTACCGCGACCTGACCGGCACGGGGGTGTATACCGAACTCTTTGGTGGCCCGGTACTCCCGATCTTTATTGCCCCGTATATCGAACGCATGCGCGACATTGCAGCATCCTGGACATCCGTCTGGCCGGATACCTGGGGCGTGATTTCAACCCTGGAGGCATCCTACCAATCCCGCTATGGCACACTCTGGGGGAACTATGTCCGCCTGAATCAGCGGCGCACCGTCCTACCGCTCCTGTCCGAGATTCGCGTCGATTCACGGGGGGTGGTGCAGATTGTTCGGGTGATGAGCCTGGAGCAGTGGGAACAGGGGTATGCACCGCCCATGTGAGCGGAGAGAACGACCAAAACGACACGAAATCGGATAAAAAAGCAAAGAACAAATGTGCGCTGAAATGTCGGGTGAATGTCGGGTGAATGTCGGGTAAATGTCGGGTGGAAGGACGCATTTTTCGACCGCATCAGGACGGCCTGAAACGGGGCTGTTTTGCCGACAATAATAGATCGCGTAGCAACCGCCTCACCGAGAAAAGGATACCCGGTCTCCCTATCACACCGGGGAGATCCCCGTCACCCCCGCACGGAGGGGCGGTTGCGGAGCCACCACCACCGAGCCGGATCGATCAGGCCGGATCGGAGGGGCGAGACACAGCGAATTACAGCGAATCACAGCGAAGAGACGGAGGATGCGATGACGATGACAGAGGAGACGATGACGATGATGATTGGACAGGGCTATCCCGTGCATGGGGACGAGGTGTATCGGGAGATCGACCGACTGCGCCACGGTCTTGCTCAGGCGCAGCGGGCGAACGAGGGGCTTCGCGAGATGCTTCGCCAGCAGGATCGCCAGACGAGATCGGCGCGGGCCGATCTGGCCACCGTCATGGCCCATGTGGAACGGGAATGCCGCCGGTCGCGGACAATGCTCTTCGCGTTCATGGAGCGCGAGGAGACGCTCATCCAGATCGAAGCGGCGGCTGACTGCTATACGCAGGATCTCGTGGCGACCATGGCGGCAGTCGCGACAGGGGATGCTACTGGGGACGTGGCACAGACATGTACGCACAGGAGCCTGGCGGTTTTGCACACGGCGGTCGCGGAACTGCGCACCCTGCATCGCATCATGCGCCGCTCGACGACGCATCTGCCTGGCGATGAGATCGATATCGACGGTATACGCGACCGCCATGGAAGAGCGCACTGACTGGAGAGAGCGAGATGACGACAGCACCACCGGCCGAGACAACAGCAGACCATGACGATACAGCACCACATCGAAAGGAGTGTCTATGAACACAACAGGCCACGGCCCGAATATTGGCAACGGCTACGTCAAGTATGTCGTCATTGACGAGCAGGGCCAGGAACAGCCACCCGTGGTGTTCCCTGCAACCATTGCGCCTGCGCAGCAGCCCACAGAGGGGGCGCTACGTCAGTCCCTGACCGTGGCAGTTGGGGAACAGGCGTGGTGGATCGGGGAGGATACCTGTCTCTCCGGCACGCCGCTGACCCTCTTATCCCAGGATCGGCTCACCGATCCGGTGTTTATTCCCGCGTTGCTGCTGGGTGCGCTGGCCCGTCTGCCCAGCCTGACTGGATCGGCGGCGGGGGCATGTGTGACGGGCCTCCCGGCGACCTGGTCGCAGGATCGCGAGAAGGTTCACCACATGGGAGATCGCATACGCACGACCGGGTATCCCTATCAGAGCTTGCACGTGATCGCCGAACCGGTCGGGATGCTCTACGCCGAGTGGCTCGACACACATGGGCGGGTGATGGGCGATTCGCCCATAGAAAGCGGTCGCGTCGGCGTGATTGACCTCGGCCACCTGACAGTCGATATTGCCGCGGTCAAACAGGGCAAGATCGTCTCGGATAGCCTGGATACCTTCCAGTTGGGGACGGCCCACCCGCTCAAGCCCATTCGAGCGCGGCTCAGTGCCCATTTTGATATGGATCTGACCTTGCACGAGGCGGATAGCGTCGTTCAGCAGGAGACGATCCGGGTTTCCGGGACACCGCAGTCGCTGCCCCGTGGATGGGATCGACCGCTCCTGACAAACGCTGCGGCGATTGTCTCACGTCTGGTGGCGGCGTGGGGCCAGGCGACACAGTTCGATACCATTCTCATCGGGGGCGGCGGGGCAGAACAGGAACGCATTGTGACCGCCATTACAACGCGGTTTTCACACGCACGGGTGGTGCAGAATCCTCAGACGGCGGTTGCACGCGGGTATGCGCGTCTGGCACGGCGGATTGCGCTGGCAGCGGGAGGAGCGGCAGCATGAGACTGGTACGCCTTCATGTCCTCACCCCGGTGACGGTGCGTGCATTGGTTGATCAGGCCGGGCCAGTCAACAAAGCCACACGCGCCCTCCTGCTCATCGGTGCGCATGCGGCCGGGTTGGATCTGAACGATGCGATGGATTCTATCCATACGCTGATCGGATGTCAGACGCTTACGCCATCGGTGCGTCTGGCGTTGCAACGCACTCTTGATAGAGATAGCGCTACATGTAGCGCTACATCACACAGCCCATCAGAACGCCAGAATCGGCTCGTTCCGGCGTCTCAGCCAGATGATCAGAACGAGGACGATGAGGACGATGACCAGGAACCTGCGACACAGGGTGACTGGTTGGCAGCGAGTATAGCAGTATGGTGACGAGCAGAACAGAAAGGCATGACATCATGACAACGGATTTTCCACAGAACAAAGTGATTTTGTACGGTTGGCTGGATCAGGAACCCGCCTGGATGACCAGGCGGCGCGTGAAAGAAGAAGGGGGAGACGGAGACATCAGGGCAGACACGCGCACCATGCGCAATGAGGCGCGGGGCGCGATCACCAGTGTGACACTTCAGGTCACATCGCCATCTGATGAGCCGTTTGGTATCCCGATTACTCTGCACCGCGGCGTCCCTGGCAGCGATCTGCTCCGCGATGCCCAGCCTGATGATTTTGTCGTCGTGGAGGGGTACATGAAGTTAGAACGAGCGGTCGATCCCCGCTATGCCGTGGAGGCCGGTGATGAGGGGCGGGTCTACCGGGAAATGACGATCTATGCTACCGACATCCGCGTTCGCAGCAGTGAAGAGACGTTCACTGGTTCAGGGGCATGGGTCGAGGGGATGGTCACGGAACCGCCTGTGTTTTTCCGCGATCCTGATGCCCCGGATGGATTTCTCGCCCGTACAACCATCCGTACGCGTAGTGCCTATTCGCCCGAACCGGATCTGCTGCCCGTGATCGAGCGAATCAGCGAGGTGCCGGTGATGATTGCCACAGACACACGGGATGCCGACCTGCTGTTTCGCGCCGGCAACCATGTGCAACTCCGGGGATCAGTGATACGTCCGAGTCTACGCCAGTTCGGACAGGCAGTGCGTGACAAACTGGATGCTCTCGATCAGGCATGGGAACACACGAAAGCGACGAACCCGAAGGATCTCCAACGGGCCGGGAAGCAGTACCGGCGGGAGCGCGATCGGCTCCTGCGTGCGGCGCTGCCGGTCGTATTCGTGACCACGGTCGTTGGTCTGGATGGGGCCGAACCGCTGTCGATAGACGAGGCCCGCACGGCCCGGCGGGGCCATGTGCGCGAGATTGGACGGCAGCGGCGAGAACGGCGGCAACGGCGGGAACAGGGACAGCGGCGAGACATGGAACCGACAGGGGGGGG
>RRYU01009373.1_pt1 | contig 21637 bp, 18 predicted proteins | sample 2162651 | NCBI WGS metagenome assembly RRYU01 (sample SAMN10267283, study PRJNA491782) | microbial mat metagenome | isolation source: biomat in the production well | place: Japan: Minami-Kanto gas field, natural gas well KTG3 | collected 2017-06 | reverse complement strand
CTCCTGAGCCGCGTCTCCCCCCTCCGCCCCAGCATCCGTTGCCGAAGCGTCCGACGTTACCGGCTCCGCCTGAGCGGCAGCCTGCGCCTCAGTTTCAGGGGTAGGCTGTGCCTCAGCCTCCCCCGCCGCAATCTCCGGCGTGGTGGCATCGGCCTGAGCCGCCGGAGCGTCGGCTGCGTCGAGCACCGCGGTCGGCAACTCGCTCTCAGCGACTTCTTCCCTACGTACCTGATCGGTCATCTCCTGGATCCCTCCTACGTCGTTGGTGGACAAAACGATATGTTCCCTTAATTAGAGTTGCATCTGCCGTCGGACAGCCTGCACTAAGCCGTCATCATGCAGATCTTCGAGCCGATAGTAGCGCCCCTTCAGGTGCTCGGACAGTCGCCGCGAAAGCCCCCGCTCGAAGTTCGGGTGCTCGGTATCTATCACGATGGCGCGTATATCCCGCGCCGCGATCAGATCGGCGATTGCATATGCCTCTTGCTGCGGGGGCGCATTACCAATGGCGACATTCGCCTGTCCATCGGTGAGCAACACCATCAGCGGGACAACTTCATGATCCTGACGTCGTGCGCGCTCCAGCAACTCATACGCGGTGAGCATCCCGCGTGCGAGTGGCGTCTTGCCCCCGGTCGGCATGGTCTGTAGCCGCCGTTGGGCAAGTTCGACACTATTCGTCAGGGGTAACAGCACGCGCGCGTAGTCGCGTTGAAAACTCACCAAACCCACCTGATCCCGACGCTGGTAGGCATCACGCAGCAGCGAGAGCACCGCTGCCTTGGTGGCCTGCATGCGCTCCTCGGCAGCCATACTCCAACTCGCGTCCACCACAAAGCAGACGGCGTTGCGCGTCCGGCGTACCCGCACCTTCTGGCGCAGGTCGGTACGGGTAATCAGGACTTTGGGGCGGCGACGGTGGGCGGGATGCGGTTGGTGCGCCAACTCGGCCCGCCGCTTGCGCTGGTAGAGCGCCGCCTCACGTAGCGTGGCATCGAGCGCCAGATCGGTAACACGTGGAACAATCTTACTGGTGATGTAGCGCCCCTGCTTGCGTGTGGTGCGCGAGCGTGAGCGTTTCCCCGGCGAACGGCGCTGCATGCGATCCGCCTGAGCCTCCAGCCGCCGGGTACGGAAGATCGAGTCGGCCTCGATCTGCTTGCCGCCGCTGTTCTTCTCACCTGTCTGCTGGCTCTCGCCAGTTCCCACACTACCAATTGGTGTCATACTTCCGCCGCCGGTACCCGAATCGTTCTCATCACCATCTTCTGCCGACTCGGTCTTTTCGCCTAGTTCAGACTTTTTTTTTACATCATCGCTCGGCGCACCCTCAGCGGGCTTACCGCTACGCTCCAGGATCTGGGCGATGCGCTGCTCATCCACCTTGATCTCGGCAAAGGGTTGGCGACGCATACGGTGCGGCAAGGCCAACTCCGCCGCGAGGCGGATATCCTCGGCGCTCAGGTAGAGGCGACCGCTCCATGCTGCGTGGGTACGGGCGGTTTCGAGGATGGTGAGGTCGGCACGATGGCCATCCACCCCCAACTCCAAGCAGAGCCCGGCCACAGCCGCCATGTCGGGGCGTTCGATCTGCACCCGTGGCAACAGTTGGCGAGCAGCAGCAATACGATCTGCCAACTCCTGCTCACTCGCCTGCCACTGCGCCATGAACTGCTGCGCATCGGCCTCGTAGTCCATACGACGCTCGATTACCGCCACGCGGGAAGCGACATCAGTCAGACCCACCACCTCAACCGCCAGACCGAAGCGATCCAGCAACTGCGGGCGCAACTCACCCTCTTCGGGGTTCATTGTACCCACCAGAATGAAGCGGGACGGGTGGGAGATACTGACCCCCTCGCGCTCGACCGTATTCACCCCCATGGCCGCTGCGTCGAGCAGCAGATCCACCAGGTGGTCATCGAGCAGGTTCACTTCATCCACATAGAGCAAGCCCCGATTGACCTGCGCGAGCAGGCCGGGTTCAAAGCGGCGCTGGCCTTCAGTAATCGCATGCTCAAGATCGAGCGAGCCAACCACACGATCCTCAGAGGCCGAAACGGGCAGTTCAACCAACCGAATCGGGCGCTCGTAGGTCGGCAACTCGGCCTCGATAGCCCGCGACTGACATGTCGCACACAACCCCGCCGGACGATCCGGGGTGCAGCTATAGGGGCAATCGGTGACAACCGTGATCGAGGGAAGGAGACGAGCGAGACCGCGCACGGCAGTGGATTTTGCCGTACCCTTTTCGCCACGAATAAGAACACCGCCAACCCGTGGGTTGACCGCATTGAGGATGAGCGCACGCTTGAGGCGCTCTTGGCCAACAATGGCGGTGAATGGATAGACTGGGCGCAATACCGACGTGCTCACAACAATAAAAATCTTCCAGCCCTGTATGGAGCCAGAAGCACTAGCAGCAGCGCCGTGATTCGATGTGGCGGAAGAAGCGGATGGTGCCGACAGGAACCGACGTTGACACGGCTGTTGCCCAGACGTTAAACGAATGTCGTGACAATGTTTACGACGGCGCTATTGTCGCACAAAGCCAGGTAAAAGTCAAATGGGCATATCACCTGTTTATCATCTCCTGCGTAGCATCTGAATGCGAAGAGAGAGGGGAGCTATGCTATAATCGCATCCTGAGACCGTATGCGAGCGGATCGTGTGTCCGCCCCGCAGCCTGAGCCATCACCAGCGTGATGGACATGCACAACACGACACTAACAGATGCGTTTGGAGTATATCAGTGGGCTTTAACCCAATCAACTCGCTGTTTGGTGCTTTTAGTCGCGATCTAGGTATTGACTTAGGCACAGCAAATACCTTGGTTCATGTGCGAGGCAAGGGCATTGTCATCAGCGAGCCATCGGTCGTCGCAATAGATCGTAAGACAAAGAAGGTATACGCAGTTGGGGCTGAGGCGAAGGCGATGGTAGGCAAGACCCCGGCCAACATCATCGCCGTTCGCCCGCTAAAAGATGGCGTGATCGCCGACTTCGACGTAGTCGAGAAGATGTTGGCCTACTTCATCAAGAAGGCGCACGCCTACTCGGCGATGCGGCTGATGGAGCCACGCCCGCGTGTGGTAGTCGGAGTACCATCAGGGGTGACAGAGGTAGAGAAGCGGGCGGCTCGCGATGCAACACTGAATGCCAAGGCTCGCGAAGCCTATGTGGTGGAAGAACCCATGGCGGCTGCGATTGGAGCCGGGTTGCCGGTGGAAGAGCCGATGGGTTCGATGATTGTGGATGTTGGTGGTGGCACCACTGAAGTCGCGGTCATCTCGTTGGGTGGCATCGTCATCAACCACTCCATCCGTACTGCAGGTGATGAGATTGACGAGGCAGTCATCCAGTTTGCGCGCCGCGAGTACAACCTGTTGATCGGTGAGCGTATGGCCGAGAAGGCCAAGATCGCGGCAGGTTCGGCATACCCCTTGGATGAGGAGATCAAGGTAGTGTTGCGCGGGCGGGACTTACTGACCGGGCTGCCCAAGGCGGTGGAGGTGAGTAGCGTGGAGATTCGTGAGGGCATTGCTGGGCCGATCAATGTAATTGTGGCCGAGGTTCGCGCCGCCCTCGAAGAGACTCCGCCCGAACTGGTGGCCGATGTGATGGAGCACGGTATCACGCTGGCTGGTGGTGGCTCGCTGCTGCATGGCCTGGATAAGCGCATCGCCGCTGAGACACGTATGCCCGTCCATATTGCCGAAGATCCGCTCTCCTGTGTGGCACGCGGGGCGGGCAAGATGGTGGAGAATTTTGAGAACCGTGTCTACCAGGATATTCTCACCCGCACGCAGAGTAGTCGGCGAGCCAAGCTATAGTGACACTGACCCACCATGCGCGACTATCTTGACGACAAGTCGCTGAGGCTACGCCGCGAACGTAGCGATTCACCCGCCTCGGCACGGCCCTTTGTGCTGGCCGGGGTGTTGTGTCTGGTTGCGATCAGCATGATCTACCTCGATCAGCAGGGGATGATCAGTTCTCTGCGGATGCTGCTGCAACAGACACTGAACCCGGTAGCAGTACAGATGACCGGGCTGCGCAACCGTGCCGACGATCTAGTATTGGCGCCGCGTAGTGAGGCCGATCTGCGGGCGACGATTACGGCGCTAGAGCAGGAGGTAAGCCAACTCAAGGCCGAGAACCTGCGGCTGCAACAGGCCCAGATCGAAAATGAATCGCTGCGCCAGCAACTCCAGATCCAGCGCGAGCAGCCATGGCGGTTGGTGGGAGCCGAAGTGAGCGTGCGCCCCGCTGATGCAGGGCGACAGGTAATGCTGATTGCGCGAGGCAGTAGCGATGGCCTGCGCGTAGGTATGGCAGTGATCGGTCAAGACCCGGCTGGGCCGGCGGCACTCGTGGGGGTGATCGAGTCGGTGGGGCTGCATACCGCCGAGGTGCTCTTGATTACCGATGTGAGTAGCCGGATTAGTGCGCGGGTGATGCATGATGGGCAGGCCCACCTGGGCCTCGTGCAGGGTCAGTGGCAGCGCGGCTCATGGGTGCAGATCAGCCAGATCAATCGTAGTGTTACAATGAGCACAGGTGATGCGGTTGTGAGTGCGGGATTGACAGGATCGCTCAACCTACAGTTGGATCTAGCTACCATACCCGCCAACATTCCTATTGGCACTATTGAGCAGATCAACACGAGTGGCCAGACCCAGACCGCCGAACTGCGGCCTTTTGTCAACCCGGATCAGGTGCGTTACGTTTGGGTGATTCTCAATCAAAACGAGTAGAAGAGCTTGTCGCCCGTGAAGTGGGCTACATCCTCTTGATCGGGGCACTTGCCCTGGTTCAAGTGACGCTCCTGCGCACGCCACTCGGCTTTAGTGCGCCGTTACTCCTGGTGATCACGATCTGTCGCACCCTGATCGGGATGGGGGCGGCCTTCCGTGACATCGGGATGATTCAGGGGCTACGCTGGGCATTCTATAGTGGGCTGATGCTCGACATCCTCGCCTCCACACCCCTCGGAACCCACGCCTTGGCCCTGCTCCTCGCCACTGTCACCGTGGCCTTCGCCACGCGGCGACTGCGCATTGAGGGGCCACTCCTACCCCTGCTGGCGATGCTGGTCGCCAGCCTGATCTACGAGAGTATAATGGCTCTGCTCATCCAATCTGGGTCATTTATCTGGAGTGACACCGCACGAGTGGCTCTCGTTCCGAATACACTCCTGGCACTGATCATGACTCTTCCGATCTTCTTTATCCTACGCTGGATGCTACGGGCATAGGGAGATGGGTGTATGCCACAGCCACGCATGATCATCCTGCGTATCATCCTCCTCCTGAGCTTCATGGTCATGATCGGGCGGCTCTATGAGTTGCAGATTATGACTGGCAACCAGCAACGCTTTGGCAATACTCCAGAGACCACGACGCGGCGCTACTTGACGGTGGCACCCCGGCGCGGCGAGATCTTTGCCGCTGATGGTACGACGATCTTGGCCGAGAGTGTGCCGATCTACTCGATTGTGGTGACACCCGGTCGCCTGCCCTCGCGGGTGAGCGAACAGGAACGACGCAACCTCGTGTTAGCACGGGTGAGCCAGCTTGCGGGGATTACCAACACGCTGACGCTCTCGCCCACGAATGCCCTCGATCTTCGCCCAGATCTGCGCCACGATCTCAGTCTGTTTGGTGAGCTACCCCTAATGGTTCCCAACGCCCCGTTGACCATCACCGTAGCCCCGCAGTTGAGCCTCCAGGCACTTCAGTTGACGCAGACCTATAGCGATGTACTCCAACTAAATAGTGTGATCGAAGAAGAGATCATCAATCAGAATGTACGGCGCTACGAAAACCTCGTCATCAAAGAGGCGATCAGCCCCGAACTCGCACTCGTCGTGGCCGAAAACAGCAACTACCTCCCCGGCGTCCAGGTCATTGAGGGCTACCAACGGCGCTACCCACAGAGCAGCAGCATCCCCTCCTTCTCACACACCCTGGGGTATATTGGACGCATCAGCGAATGCGAACTCGTAGCCGAAAACCCAGCCACCTCATGGCTAACGAGCATGACCAATGTGATCGCGCATGCAGGACGTTGTGGCCTGATCCGCAAAGAGATAGACCCGAACAGCATCGAAGTGATGCTCTACCAGGGTGAAGATCGGATCGGCAAGGATGGCATCGAGAGCGCCTACGAGAGCGAACTACGTGGCCAGACCGGCATCGAGACCCTGCTCGTAGATGTGCTCGAACGGCCAGCCAGTTCCACCAGCACACTCCGTCCAGTCGAAGATGGCCACAACCTCATTCTGACCATTGACGCCACCTTTCAGGCTGAAGTCGAGCGCATCATGCAACGCTGGGTAGCCGAGGGTGAACGGCGACGCGAGACCGTCAAAGAAGAGTACAAGCGCAACTACAAGCCGATCACCAACGGCATTGCGGTGGCGATTGACCCACGAGACGGGCGGATTCTGGCCATCGTGAGCATCCCCAGCTACGACAACAACGTCTGGGTAGACCTCAGCCGCAGCGCCGAACTACAAGCCCTCCTCACCCCTGAAGATCCTGCCAGCGCCCCACTGCTTGACCGTGCCATTGCGGGACAATACCCACCGGGTTCAACGATCAAACAGTTTGTGGGCATTGCAGCACTGCAACAAGGAATCATCAGCCCAGAGACCACCCTACGCGATCCGGGCTTGATCCGGTTGCGCGAACGCAACGGCTCGATCTTCATCCTACCCAACTCGGTACGCAACCGCGACAATGGCGAGATTGACATCATCGAAGCCCTACGTGTCTCCTCCAACGTCTTCTTCGCCTCAATTGCGGGCGGAAATGATCAAGTAATCAACCTAGATGAAGAGGACTTCCGCACCGAAGGGCTAGGCATTGACCAACTGGTTGAGGGGCTAGACTGGTTCAACCTGGGGCGCACGATGGGAGTGGACATCACCGGCGAATCGCCGGGTCTCCTTCCCACCCAGACGTGGAAAGCCCAGACGTTACGCGAAAGTTGGACAACAGGCGACACCTACAACACCGCGATTGGGCAGGGCTACCTCCAAGTAACGCCGTTGCAACTCGCGGCAGCGGCGGGTGGCATCGCCCGTGACGGCACGGTCTACCGCCCACATGTAGTCCAGGCAATCACCAACAGCGAGGGCGAGATCCTACGGATGATCGAGCCAGAAGTACGCTCGATAGCACCGGTGAGTACAGAGTACCTCACGGTGATTCGGGAAGGCATGCGGCGTTCCGTAACCGAGGGGCTAAACATTGCAGCGCGGGATGAATGTTCCGGGCTGAGCATCGCGGGCAAGACGGGCACTGCCGAGTTTGGGCCGATCCTGACCGAAGACGGGCGACGCCAGAGTCATGCCTGGTTTGTAGGCTTTGCACCCTACGAAGACCCACAGATTGTGGTTGCGGTGCTGATCGAGGGCACCGGCGACCTCGGCGACGGCGCCTCGACCATGGCCGTCCCCGCCGCGACCCAGATCATGCAAGCCTACTTCAACGTGACACCGCCGGAGGAGCGACCACGGATATGCCCGGTGCTGCCGGGGGATCCAGTACCGCCGGAGGATACGCAGCCGTAGGGGCTTCGTCGTGCGCCCCGGTTTTTAACCGCAAAGGACGCAGAGGAAGAATCAGAGGTCGTTCACAGGTAGTGCGCCCCCCACCCCTCTGCGTCCCTCTGGGTTCTCTGCGGTTGCTATGGTTATGCCCTCCTTAACCGAATGCCTATGCGCATCACCTCCCCCTTCAACGTGGTATGCTATAATTACTCCATTCTTTCTCGTTCAAAATGGACACAGGTGCATGGGCGACCTGATCAGCATTAAAGGCGGGCGTGACGGTCTGCGACTACGACTCGATGACAGCGCCGAGTGGGCGAGTCTGACGAGTGCGCTAGAGCAGCAACTTGCCCAGAATAGCGGGTTCTTCGCTGGGGCACGCCTGATTCTGGAGATTGGCGACCGGCCGATCAATGATGAACAGATGGCTGCGTTGCTCCAGATGATGCAGCAACATGGCGTACAGCTCGAATCGTTAGGAGCAACAGCGCGTGAGAGCCGCAATGCGGCACGGGCATCAGGCGTTACTGCCCGTCCACTCCCTCGCTATAGTGAACCAGCCCAACCTAGTGTCCAATCTGAACACGAGGGTATGCTGGTGACACGCACCATCCGTTCGGGGCAGGTGCTCCGCCACCATGGCCATATCACCCTGATTGGCGATGCTAATCCGGGATCGGAGATTATCGCAGGAGGGAACGTCGTTGTCTGGGGGCGCTTGTTGGGCCTAGTACACGCAGGAGCCTTGGGCAACCCTAACGTCGTTGTCTGTGCCTTAGAGTTGCGCCCCACCCAACTGCGTATTGCTGAGCATATCACTCGTTCACCTGATAAGGCCAAAAATCTTGGCCCGGAAATCGCCCGCATCGAAGAGAACCAGATTGTGGTTGAGTCGTGGGAAGGTGCGAAGCGGGGGTAACGGAGAAACTATGGCGCGTATCATCACAATCACATCGGGTAAAGGTGGCGTAGGCAAAACTACCACGACCGCAAATCTTGGAACGGCTCTGGCGATGCAGGGGGCGAAGGTGGCGGTGATTGATGCCGACATCGGGTTGCGGAACTTGGATGTGGTGATGGGGCTAGAGAACCGTATTGTCTATGATCTGGTTGATGTGGTTGAGGGGCGGGCACGCTTGCGTCAGGCGCTGATTAAGGACAAACGCTTGCCAGAATTGTGCCTCTTGCCTGCTGCACAGACCCGCGATAAGGATGCGGTGAATGGCGATCAGATGATTGATCTGACTAATCAACTACGCAGTGAGTTTGATTATGTCTTGATTGATAGCCCTGCTGGTATTGAGGGTGGTTTCCGCAATGCGATTGCTGGGGCTGATGAGGTACTGATTGTCACTACGCCGGAGGTCTCGGCGGTGCGCGACGCCGACCGTATCGTGGGGTTGGTGGAAGCAGCGGAGAAGGGGCCACCGAGTTTGATCGTCAACCGCATTAAGCCGCGCCTCGTTAATCGGGGGGAGATGCTCTCGGTGGAAGATGTGCTCGAACTCTTGGCGATCAATCTGATGGGGATTGTGCCCGATGATGAGAGCATTGTCACCTCCACCAATCGGGGTGAGGCGGTGGTCTATGATCAGAACTCCATGGCTGGGAGAGCGTTTCTGAATGTGGCGCGGCGGGTTGCAGGGGAAGATGTTCCATTTATGGCTCTGAGCGATCAGCAAGGAGTACTTGAGCGGCTGTTGGGCCTCTTTGGTCGGCGGCGGGTGTAGCGGAAGGGAAGCATTGTGGGTTTCTTCAACTCGATCTTTGGTCCGCGCAACAATCGCAGCGCCCAGGTGGCCAAGGAACGCTTGGCGACTGTACTGGTTGATGATCGCTACAAGCTCACCCCGGAGATGAAAGAGCAGATGAAGCTTGACATCGCCGAGGTGCTGGCGCGCTACTTGCCGTCTATTGACCCGGATCAGATCGAGGTGACGCTGCTCCGTGGTGAGTCGAATGACCACCTCAAGGCGGATATTCCGCTGCGGCGGGGCGGTTCGGAAGAATAGTTGTTGTTTTATTTTGTTCTGTGTTGGTGGCTGCGCCGCCAACACAGAACAAACATGATCTTCGGGGGCGGCATAGCCATCCCCGAACCCCCACCGGAGGTGGACGTTGCTGCCCCCGGTTGTTGTTTTGTGGTTCATAGGTAATAAGGGCTGTAGTATGTCCGTCACGCCCAAACCGATCCGCTTTTCCCTCCCCATCAAGTTGATTACGGCTGGAATCATCGTTGCACTGACGATCCTCTTCATTCAGCACATCGAACATGTCCTGCCACCCTTTATTGGCGCGATCATTACAGCCTACCTCTTCAATCCCTTGGTTACATGGTTGCAGCGCCGTACCAATACCGGGCGCGGCATCTGGATCGTGGTGCTCTATGTCATCACCTTCATGCTGCTCTATGGCCTCTTCACCTGGATCTGGCCGATTATTGTGCAGCAGACGAGCGATTTGGCGCGTGCCGCTCCTCAGTTAGCTAATGATATTGCAGACTTTTTTGCGGATCACCAGGAACTTGACCTGGGTGGTTTTGTGATTGATCTGGGACCGCTCGAAGAGCAACTGATTAGCCTCGTGCGCGATTTGGGGACATGGCTGAGTGGTAATGTGCCTGGCCTCGTCTTTTCGGCGCTCGAAACGGTGATCTATATTCTTGTCTACCTGATCATCACCTTCTACCTGTTGCTAGAGGCGGGGCACCTGAAGCGTTGGGCCACCAATCTCATCCCACCCCCCTACCGCGAGGAGATCGGTAGCCTGGGGCGGCAGATTGATGCCGTCTTTAGTGCCTACATCCGTGGTCAACTGATTTTGATTGTGATCATGTCGGTGCTGCTCTATATTCCGCTCTCCATCCTCAAGGTACCCTACGCCCTGGTGATCGCCGTGGCGTCGGGAACGCTCGAAATTCTGCCCATCATCGGGCCGTGGTCGGCGGCGGGGATCGCGATTGTTGCGACGCTCTTCCAGAGTGATATTCCCTTTGGCCTTTCTCACTTGGGCTTGGCCGCTCTGGTGGGGGTAATCTACTTTACGTTACGCCAAATTGAAGACCACTTCATCATCCCGAATGTGATGGGGCCGCTGGTGCGGCTGCATCCGGCGGTGGTGATCTTTGCTATTCTGGCTGGCGGGGCACTGGCGGGAGCCTTCGGGCTCTTTATGAGTATCCCGGTGGCGGCGATTATTCGGATTATCCTGAGTTATCTCTATCGTAAGCTGACTGACCAGCCCGAACCGCTGCTTGCGCCTGTGCCTTCAGAGGGTGAGGAGAGTGAGCCGCAGCAGGCGATACAGTGACCTGAATGGATGTGTATGCTACAGTTTTCACACGACCCGGAAGTGAATACGCTCTATACCTACTTTACCGACCTTGAAGCTGGGCAGGCGGTGGAGAGCCTGGAGTATCCGGCGCACCTGCTGTTGGATGCCGAGGGCTTGGTGGTGGGGCTGCGCCTCGATCTGGATGATGATGTTACCCTTGCCCAACTTGAGTTGGTGCTGGATGGGGAGTTTGGGCGCTTGGATATGGAGACGGGGTATGTGCGTATCCTCATCCCCGGTGCTGAGAGTAATCGGTACGAGCGACTGGAACAGACCGCCATTCTCGATCTGGATGCGGATGAGCAGATTCTGGGTGTTGAGTTGGCGCTGCCGCAGGGATTCGATGCGCAGCGTCTGGCCAGGTTGGCTCCGTTGATGGTGGCGCTAGACGAGGTGCCACAGGCGGGTGAGGGGCCGGTGGTGTTTGGGGTTGAGGTTGAAGAGGCCGAGCTAGACGAGCCAGATGAGGCAGTCGAGATTGTACCACCTCCTACGCTACGTTCGGGGTTTGTGGCGCTGGTGGGCAAACCCAATGTGGGCAAGAGTACCCTGCTGAATATGCTCTTAGGCCAGAAGGTGACGATTGTCTCGCCACGCGCCCAGACGACGCGAGTGCCGGTACGGGGGATTTTGAGCCGCCCGGATGCGCAGGTGGTCTTTATTGATACGCCCGGTATCCACCAACCGAGCCACAAACTGGGTAAGTTTATGGTAGAGTTGGCCGAGCGTACCCTGCCCAACGCGGATGTAATCTGCTTTATGGTAGACATCAGCCAGCCGCCCAGCCAACTCGACCGCAGCATTGCCGAGCAGGTGCAACGTGCTCGTGCCCACAAGCTGTTGGTGCTGAATAAAGTGGATATTCGTCCCCGACGCGGTACGACCTACATGGAAGAGTATCGCGATCTTGGGCAATGGGACATGGAGTTGGCCATTTCGGCGCAACGTGGCCAGGGGCTGAGTAACCTGCTCGATGAGATTGTGGCTCGGTTGCCGGTTGGGCAGCCGCTCTACCCGACCGAACAGGTGACGGATCAGAGCGAGCAGCAACTGGCTGCGGAGTTGGTGCGCGAGAAGGTGCTCTTCTTTATTCAACAAGAAGTGCCCCATGCGGTAGCGGTTGAAGTGGATGAGTGGGAGACAAAGGAGCAAGCGATCTACATCCGTATGACGATCAATGTGGAGAAGGAGAGCCAGAAGGGCATCCTGATCGGAGCGGGTGGGGCAATGTTGAAGCGCATTGGCAGCAGTGCGCGGCGTGATATTGAACGCATGGTGGGGCAGAAGGTCTTTCTCGAACTGTGGGTCAAGGTGCGTGCAAACTGGCGTGACGATCTTTCGGCGATGGGTTGGCTGGGCTACCGGATGAAGGATTGGCGTTGAGCAACTGCAACAAAATCGCTTCTGGTTGCGTAGATAGAATCAGCGGGGTGTAATATAAAGTCTTGCACCAACTCCCCGCCGTTGGCTTCGACAAGCTCAGCCAACGGCTCTCCAATACCGCAGCCCGCGCTGGCTGAGCTTGTCGAAGTCGCCGCGCCGCTGGCTGAGCTTGTCGAAGTCGCCGCGCCGCTGGCTGAGCTTGTCGAAGCCATGCGGCGCATCCCAGATTTTTCTCAGGCTAGCAAGGATTTTGATGGGAGTCTATCTTAAAGCCTTGGCGTCTTTGCGTCAGAACTTGGAGCGTTATGGCTATGGCTGAGGTTACGCAAATTCTATGCCCAAAGTGCCATAAACCCAACCTGCGCCGTGCGCGCTTCTGCCAGCACTGCGGCCATGATGTGGTGCTGAATAATCACGTGCCCAGCGATGAGCGGCGCTATGTGATTACGCGGGTGATCAAGCAGGGTGGTCAGGGGGCGGTCTACGAGGGGATTGATGATAGTGGCCAGATCTTCGCGATTAAGGAGATGCTGGACAAGTTCACCGATCCGAAGGAGCGTACCGAGGCGATTGATCGCTTTAATGCCGAGGCCGAACTGCTCCAGGGGCTGAACCATCCACGTATCCCGCGCATCTATAGCCACTTCACCGATGAGGGACGCCACTACCTAACCATGGATTTTATCCGGGGTAAGGATCTGGAGGAGATCGTTGAGGAGCGGGGCATCCTGCCTGAGACGCTGACCCTTGAGTATGCCGACCAGATTTGTGATGTACTGATCTACCTCCATGGCAAGGGGCTGATCTACCGCGATATGAAGCCCTCGAATGTGATGATCGAAGACGCATCGGGGGCGGTGAAGTTGGTAGATTTCGGCATCACCAAGCTCTTCAAACCCACCGAGCGCGGCACCCAGATCGGGACACCCGGCTACGCCCCACCCGAACAGTATCAGGGGTTGGCTACACCCGCCTCGGACATCTACGCGCTGGGGGCAACGTTACACCACATGCTGACCGGGCGCGACCCGACGGAGCAGATGCCCTTTGACTTCCCACCGGCGCACACGATCAATTCGAGTGTCTCGAAGCGCACGAGTGAGGCATTGCAGAAGGCATTGCAGAAGGTGCCCCAGGATCGTTTCGCGACCATGAACGATTTCTGGAATGCGTTGCGCCCGGAGCGTAGCCGCAAACCAGCGCAGGTGCGGGTAGCCCAACCGACGGTGACGTTGCCCCAGCCGGTTGCGGCGCAGGTGGGGAGTACACCACCGCCGGTTGCGGCCAAGCCAACCCCCGCGCCTGCACCCGCGCCTGCACCAACCCGACCTGCGCCGCCACCCACTCCACCGCCAGTGGTGCAGGTGACGCAACCGCGCAGTACCTGTATGGGCAACATGATCGCGGTCTTTACGTGGATGCTGATCCTCTTAGTGATCGGTGCTATCGGAATGGGCGCGTATATCTACGTGGCGCGTCCGGCATGGGCGGATGGCATCTTGGCTCCGATCACCGACACCACCCCAACCAGCCCGCCAGCGGCACTCACCCCGCGTGAGTTTGAGACCGAGGTGACGATACAGGTCTCGGCGAACGCCACCCAAGAGCAGATCCGGAGCGCACTCCAGAGCGCCTTCCTGGCGGTAGCGCGGGCGCAGTATGGTGAAGGCACGTTGATCAACGAGGGTGTCCCGCCTAGCCCAGTGGGGAGTGCGGTGCAGGTGGGGGGGCCGGATGAGAAGAATATGGTAACCTACCAGGCGCGGATGCAGGGGCTTATCTACGTGCCGTAGGATTAGGGGTTTTTGTTGTCTTTTGGCGGGTTCGCCGCGTAGGCGTTCGGTTAAGAAATACCCCATGGGGCGCGTCGCGACGCGCCCCTACGCACATCCGAAGGTAGCACCGGCTTCCACCGGTCACGATGCGCCACCGACCGGCTAGAAGCCGGTGCTACCTTAAAAGATCTGCGGGGGTGGCAAATCCGCACCGCATTCCTCGGTTACGACCTATGCCGGATGTGACTCCTTCGCATCGTGGAACTCGAATGTCACCTCACCAAGCGTTGCAATGGTCTCATGGACAGGGCAATGCTCAGCGACGCGGTGTAGCGCCTCTTCACGAGCACCCACATCACCATGGGGCAGGTTGACGACCGAACGCAGATTGATCAAGCGGGTTGGATTATCTGCCTTATCGAACGTAATCACTACCTCTAGGCCACTCGCATCAATACCGACCCGGTTGCAGTACTGAGCCACAAAGGCGGCAATACACGAACCGAGCGACGCGACAAAGACTTCAGGTGGAGTAGGGCCACGGTCACTACCGCCCATGACCGGGGGAACATCAATCCGCAGTGTATGTTGGCCCATCTGGCTCTCGAACAGCATAGTATCAACCAGACGAGTCGTAATGCTACCCATGACCAAGCCTCCTGTAGGTATATAGTGTTCACCTGAGTTCAGGTCTATATCAATTATACCGCATCCTAGTTGGTTTTGGCATGGATTAGGGGAGTTCTGCTGTATCTTTTCGCCCTTCTCTAACGGTCTATAGGTGGTAACAAATCGTGGCGTTACCACCGGATATGATCAATTGGAGTGGGTATGATGCAGGTGGACGTAGGTGGAAGATTCCAGCTTGTGCGCCGGATCGGGCATGGCGGGCAGGCCGAGGTCTTTTTGGGGCGGACGCGTGGCGGTGGGGGGCTGGGGGCACTGAAGGTGGCGCACCCCGGCTATGCGGCGAGCCTGCACGATGAACACGGCTGGTTGGCGTTGCCGAACACGGCGCACCCGCACCTGCCCCAACTCTATACCCATCGCTATGGCGGGCGCGGCGATCTGGGCTACCTGAGTCTGCCAGGGCAGCCACCGCGCCCCTTTCTGGCGCTGGCCTACCTCCCTGGCCAGACCCTGGCAGCGTGGCTGGAGCGGCGGCGCGGGCGCGGGCTTGCGCCGCATCTGGCATGTGCGATTGCCCACCAAGCGGCACTGGCGCTCGATCATCTGCACCGCCAGGTGGGCATCGTGCATTATGATGTGCGCCCGGCGAATTTGCTGGTGGCACCGGGCCGCCGCTTGCATGTGACGCTGCTCGATCTGGGATCAGCGGAGAGCCTGGATGCACCCCGGCGCAGCGCGATCTATGTCGCGCCGGATGCGCTGGCCCCGGAGAGCCAGCGCGGGATGCCCGCCAGCCCGCTGGTGGATGTGTATGCCCTGGGGGTGACGCTGCGCACGATGCTGGCTGGCCAGCCCATCTCACGGGGGCTAACCAGCCTGATTGCCGAGGCGACTGCGGACGATCCGCGCCAACGGCTGCCGGATATGCGGGCGTTTATAGAGCGTATAGTACGGTGGTAGGTACTTGTTCACACTTAATTAGTATTCTGGCCATTGTTCCATATCCTGCTCTATCTGTTCTTCTGCCAGCATCTGTTCGATAACGGGCGAGAGTTTGGCACTTTCGCGTGCTAAACGCTGCCGACGTATACGTACCAATTTATCTGCAAGCGCCTCTTGAATTGCCTTGCTGCGATTGGTAAAAACCTGCTGGGCGACAAGACGATCCAATTCAGCAAGCAGGTGGCTATCAATAGTAATTGCGACCTTCGTGGTTGCCATACGTTTCCTCGTCTGCGCAGTCCATGGATAAAGTATGATAATTCATCATACCATACCGCACTTGGCATAACGAGCGATATGTGGAAGTCTTCAACTAGAGCAGCATAACCCCCACCTGTGGCCCCGCCTCACCGAGTTGTAGCGTGTCGCCATCGCTGAGTGGGCGCGGCTGCTGCGGGATGAGCGGGGCGTTGTTGTGGATGGTCGCCACATCGTCACGCTCGGTGTGAATCTGCCACACGCCCGCGATCATGCTGATGCGGCAGTGGGGTTGCTTAGAGACAAAACGGTAGTCCGAGCGCCCCGCATCAAAGAGGCGCATTTCGTGGGCGTAGGCGTCAGGGTGGAGGAGCGCGAGCGCGTCGAGTAGCCAGCGGCGGGTTAGCGCGACACCCATTGGGGGCAACAGCAACGCCCCACCTTCCCCCAGCACCACGCCACAGTGGCGCGGGCTGCTGGGGCTGGCCCGCAACGCCCCGATCCAGAGGTGGCTGCCATCGCTGATGCCCTGTTGACTCAACGGGCGCTCGTTCTGGAGGTGCGGGCCACTGGGGTTGCCCACGCGCAACAGGTAGGGGATCGTGGCTCCCTGTGGGTCAGCGGAGGGCAGCCCGCAACCGGCACGCAGGATGGGAATCAGCGTCTGGGGTGGGCTGTCTTCACAGACGATGTTGGCGGTGCGGATACCATGCTGGTTCTGCCAGTGGAGGGTGATGGTGATGTTGGTGGGGGGCATGTGTAGCTCCTGCATTGTGTTGGGTATACGGGCATTATTGTTTGACGCAAAGGCGCAGAGACGCAAAGGTTTTTGTTAGAGGCAAAACATGCGCCGCATGGCTTCGACAAGCTCGGCTTCGACAAGCTCAGCCAACGCTTGTCGAAGCCAGCGTGCCACTTTGCATCAACAAACCGCAACCTGCACCAGCACCTGACTCTCCTCGTGGACGAGCAGGGCGCGGCCGGGTGGCTGTTCGGCGTCGCGCTGCTCGGCGAGGGGTAGGCTGATGCCTAACAAGCGCGTGCCACCATCATAGCGACCAGGCCAGAGGATGATGCCGGTGCGTCCGGCATCGAGCGCCCGCAGTAGGGCATCGTCGGCGTAGGTGAGGGTGGTGGTGAGGAGGATGTGAACCCCCTGCATACCACCGCTCTGGGCGAGATCGCACAGGTTAGCCAAGAGATTGGGGTCAGCACCATAGCTGGGGGTCAGATGTTCACGCATGCGTTCGCGGCAGAGCGTGTAGTCATCAATGACAATCACCCGACGCGGGCCGGGTGGAGCCAAGCGTAGCTGCGCGACTGCGGCGATCAGATCGGTTGCGCCCTGCTCGGCGCGTGCATAGTGGGTAGTGTGGGGCAGATCGCGCAGATCGGCCAGCCCAGCACGCGGGCTATCCAGGATGAGGAGTTCGAGTGCCCCGGCGGGATGCTGCGCGGCCAACCCATGGAGCAACGTGCGCAGGAGGGTCGTTTTGCCACTACGGCGCGGGCCAACCAGCAGCGCGTGGGGGTTCTCGGTGCTGAGTTGCAGCGCAGCCACTTCCAGATTCAACGCCTCACGACCGAGTGCGATCTGCACGCCGGAGCTTGCCGGGGGTAGCGCGGGCAGGCTGGCCAGACTGATCCGTTCGGGCAGTAGCTCGACCGGCTGCGGGCGCAGCGGATCATCCTGCCAGCGTTGCACCAACATCTGCACCTGCTCGCGCAGTTCGCTACTCAACTCCGCCTCCAGCATGCGCCCACCCTCAGCAGCGGCGGGATCATCGGAATGGGTGGTGGGCAAGGCAATCTGCACCTCTAACGGGCCATGATCGGGGTGCAGCCAGAGCGCCCGACCGGGCAGCGTGGCCGGGATGGGCGTCTGCATCTGCACCCTAGCGCCCAGCACCTCAGCATAATCGTGGAGATCGGTTTGGCGCAACGCCAGCCGTGCCTCGCAGAGCGAGAGCAGGCGGTAACTCAGATCGTTAGCCCGGTCGGCACTCAGCACCAGAAAGATTCCGCAACTACGCCCGACGCGCGCAATCCGCACCAGATCATGGAGGATCGTCGTCTCGCCGGGGGCGTCGCGGAACTCCTCACTCAGCACCGCCACCTTATCCACGATCACCAGCAGCGCGGGCATGGCCGCGCCGGTCTGGGCGCGGTAGGTGGCGAGATCGGCCACATCAGCGGCACGCAGGCGATCCTGACGCTCACGGATCGTCGCATCGAGGATACGGATCAAACGCCGCACCCGTTCGCGCTCACGAGCCTGGATCAAGGCTCCCACATGCGGCAAACCGGCCAGCGGAGCCAAGCCCTGACCGCCCGCATCCACCAAGTAGCACCAGAGATCGCGGGGTGCATAGTGCGCCGCCAGACTCAGCACCAGGGTGCGCAGCAGCAGCGTCTTGCCGCTACCGGGAGCGCCAATCAGCGCGAGGTGGGCAGCGGCAAGATCGAGGCACAAAGGCTCCTGCCGACACTCCTGGGGAATATCGAGCAACCCGATGGAGGCGGAGAGCAGGCCGGTCGGGGTTGGTGCAACATCCAACTGCCCCAGCCCGATCCGCCCCGGCAAAGGCGCACGCCAGATCGGCGGCTGGCGCGACTCCAACGCGACCCCAGCCAAAGCGCGAACCAAGTGATCCAGATCGGTCTCGCGGGATGGCTCCGCATCCTCGGTTTCAACCCCACCAAGAGGATGCTCCTGGTCGCCAGAGACGAAGCGCACCTGCGGCGCGGTGCGCTCCGTCTGGGTTGGAGCGCGGTTGGTGACCTGCGCGACTTGAAAGAGGCGCAGATCATTTCCGGCGCGGAAGTAGGCACGGCCAGGAATATCGGTGGGGAGAAAGGCCGCATCGGGCTTCAGGATCATCTCGCGGCTATCCTCGCTACTGCCCAAACGCAGCGCGATAAAGAACTTGAGTTGGCTTCTAATCTCATCACTCACGGCGCGGGCGGGCTGCTGCGTGGCCACCAAAAGATGCACCCCCAGCGAACGGCCCTGCTTCACCACGCGCACCAACTCATGCACAAACTCCTGATAATTGGCCGCCATCTCATCAAACTCGTCCACCACGATCAGCAGGTTGGGCAGAGGCGGCAGATCGTGGAGCGCGGCCAAAGCGCGATAATCACCGATATGCTCCACCTTGGTACCAAACTGCGCCGCTGTAGTCTTGAGCAACGCCTTCCGGCGGCGCAACTCACTCGTAATCGCAGTCATGGCGCGTTCGGCCAAGCGACCCTCTAGGTCGGTGACGAGACCGGCCACATGCGGCAAGGGCGCAAACATGGCCAACGCAGCCCCGCCCTTAAAATCAATCAACAAGACCTGCAAACGATCTGGGTGGTGGGTGACAACGAGCGCGGCAATCACACTCTGGAGCAGCACACTCTTCCCCGCCCCGGTCGCCCCGGCGATAATCCCGTGCGGGCCATGGCGCTGCTCACTCAAGTCGAGGAAGATCGGCTGGCCCTCGGCGAGCGCACCAATCGGCACATCGCTGCGCCATGCCCCAACGGGCGGATCGGCCCAGAAGCGGGGCGGGGCAAGGTCGGCGGGGGAGCGCAGGCCCAAGAGATCGAAGAGCCGCACCTGGCGCGGCACATCCTGATTCCCCCCAACCTCTTGCAGCCGGATCGCAGCGAGGCGGCGGGCGAGACGATCACTCTGGGCCAGATCAACCAGATCGGGCTGAAAGGCAACATTCGGCCACGCCTCACCCGCCGACACCCAGCGCGCCCCGTGGGAGCCAACATCAAGCATGGCCGCACAGGCTTCAGGAATCTGGGGCCAGGAGGGTACCAGCACCACCACCGCCATCCCCAGGCTTGCCCCGTGGCGCATAATCTCACGCACCGCCGGATAGGTCGCCGCCACCTCAGCCCCATCCACCAGCAGCAAGAGGCGCGGCAAAGGCGGTGGCGCATCGTCATGGCGGGGCAGATCGCGCCGCCGACTGACATGATCGAGCAGATCGCTCATCAGCCGCGCCGCTGAGGCGGGAGTAGTCGCGCACATCCGTTGGCGATAGGCCGGATCATTATGCAGCGGAACCGTATGTGGCAACCAGCGCAGCCACTCCCAGGCGGAAGAGCCATCATGGGAGACGAGAGCCAGACGCAGATCACCGGGCGCGTGGAGCGTCACCGCCTGCCAGACGAGCGCATAGAGCAGACCGAGCGCCTGCGGACGTGGCCCAGCGAGACCGAGCGCCGCGAGTTGGGCAAGGGGCAGCGTGATCGGCACATGGCGCAAGGTGGCATACTCGGTAGCCAGCCGGGGCAGGCGCAGATCCACCGGGCTATCCGCAGTGGCCGGGGGCAACACCACCTGACACGCAGCGGGCAGATCACCAAGACCGAGGCGCAGACGCAGAAAATCATCATCAGTCGGGCGACGCTCCCAGAGACGCGGATCGGGCGCAGCGCGGCTACCCACCCCAACAATGGCAAGCAGCGTCTGCGGATCAGGATCGAGGTGCAAGCGGGCCATGAGTTCCTGATCATAGAGGCGGTGGAGGCGGGAACGTGCCGAGGCGAGCTGATCCTCAAAAAAGGACTGGCGCGTAGCAAACGTTGCCGCCTCGCGGCGAGCATTGGAACGCTCAGAGCGTACAGCGGCCACCACCCCCAAACCCGCCATCGCGCCGGTAGGCAAAATAAAGAGCCAATTGCCCCCACCAACCACCGAGACCGACGCCATCAAGCCCGCGCCAACGAGAGGCATCATCATCGTCATGTGGTCGGTGGAAGAACGAGCAGGCGGCGCAGGCGGAGCGGGGAGCTGGATCGACTCCGCATTCCAGCGTGGGCGGACACGCGGCGGGCGGTTAAAGGGTGCGAGGTGCATAGCGAGAAGCTCCTTGGTTGGCTGAGCTTGTCGAAGCCAACTGCCTTCGACAGGCTCAGGCAGCGAACATTACGGCATCCTGAAGAGCTACGAAGCCGCCTGCTGCTGCTGCTGCTGCCGTTGACGTTCGCGCTGCTCCGCCTCCCACCGCGCACGGGCGCGGTCGCGGCGTGACTGCTCTTCGCGGGCCACCTGGGTAAGGCGCGCCAACTCAGCGCGGGCGCGGCGCAGATCGGCGACCAGGGCGGCATCCTCAGCATCGGCTTGGCGCAGGCGGGTATCAAACTGCTGGCGAAAGGAACCACGCCACTCACGCAGCATCACGCGGGCAGCATCCACCCGCTGGGTTGCGAGGCGCTCGACATGCTGCGCCGCCTGTTCGAGTGCCGTCATCGCCGCCTCGGCTGCGGCTGCATCCCAGCGCACACGATCCCATCTAGCCATAGACACCTCCTGTGGTAACGGTAGCACCGGCATCTTGCCGGTAACAATGCGCCATAGACCGGCAAGATGCCGGTGCTACGTGAAAAGTGTGAGCAGTTACGCCGACTGCATCTATACCGTTGGAGGAGGAGAAAAAGATGCGGGCTATTCTCGGTTTTAGCCGCAAAGAACGCAGAGGTTAGGGATGAAAGAGGGGAATAAAGATGCAGGCAATTCTCGGCTATACTCAAACAAGACAGCAACAATAGAGGCAACCAAGGGCAGCGAATATGAGCATCTCGCCACCTAAAGGCGCAACCACAATCATTACACGTCTACACGCGCTGATCAACGCCCTCCGTGAAGGGCCATTGAGCTACCCTGATTTGGTTGAGCGTCTAGCTACAGCCTACCCATCCCAGCAGAGCATGCGGCGCATGATTATCCGCGACATCCAACACCTTGCCACACTTGG
>RRYU01004409.1_pt1 | contig 21694 bp, 21 predicted proteins | sample 2162651 | NCBI WGS metagenome assembly RRYU01 (sample SAMN10267283, study PRJNA491782) | microbial mat metagenome | isolation source: biomat in the production well | place: Japan: Minami-Kanto gas field, natural gas well KTG3 | collected 2017-06 | reverse complement strand
GGAGACGGGAGACGGGAGACCGGAGACGAGAGACGGGAGACGAGAGACGGGAGACGAGAGACGGGAGACGGGGGGAGTGAAAAGCGACGGAGCGCCGAAGGCCCAACTCGTCACGTGTCACGCGTCACGCGTCACGCGTCACTGCGCCAACGGCGCTCCGGTCTCCCTTCTTCACCATTCACCATTCACCATTCACTATTCACCATTCAGCAGTTTCTTTCGACAATTTCTTCGCTGATTTCCCAGAGTTCGCGGCGGATATCGGGATCGTGGGCGATGGGGGAACAGAGTGCAGGGTGGTTGTTTTCGAAGTAGGTTCCTGTTATGCCGTTGACCTTGGCAGAACAGGCGAGATAAAGCAGCGGAGGGGCTCCGCAACTGACGTCGTCTCCGCGGAGGCTCCAGCCGGCGTGAAGAAGCTTTGTGGCGAGAATGCCGGGATCGAGGGTGTTGACGGTGACGCCGGTGCGGCGGAGCCGGTCGGCATGTTCGAGAGTGAAGGCTACATTGCAGAGTTTGCTGAAGGCGTATGCCTGATAGCCGGTGTAGCGGGTGCCGCCGGTGATGCTGTTTGCCGAAAATCCTGCGCTGTGGTGATCGACGGAACTGACATTGACGATTCTTGCCCTGCTCCTGATGAGCAGCGGTTCGAGGAGCATGGTCAGACAGAAATGGGCAAGATGGTTGACGGCAAAGGTCGTTTCGACCCCTGCGGCAGTGATCTCGCACCGGGGCATATACACCCCGGCATTGTTGATAAGAATATCAACTGCTGAAAATGCCTCTTCAAGCTGTTCGGCCATCTCCCTGACCTGGCGAAGATCGGTAAAATCTGCAAGCGTGGTGTGGACTGACCGGTTTCCGGTCTGCTCCTCGATCTCACGACGGGTATGTTCAAGACGGTCGGCAGATCGTCCGTGCAGCACAACGGTATAGCCTGCCGCGGCAAGCTCGAATGCTGCCGCGCGTCCGATGCCGTCGGTACTGCCGGTAATACACGCTATTGCCTGCTTCATGCTACCATATCGATACCATTGCATTGAAAATATCGTCGCTGATCTGCTTGACGGAACTCCTGATCGCCTCCTGCTGACCGGAATAACTCCCGGCCGTATAGTCTGCAAAACCGGTGAACCGGGTCGGGGGAAAGAGCTGTGAACCTTCAATCCGGTCGAGGAACACTGCCCTGACGACAATCGTGATCCGGTTGGTTGCGGCACGCTCGGTTTGGCTGCTGAGCTGGCTCGTCTCGTCATTGTAGGAGATCAGGACCCCTTCGAGCACGGCGTCGGCACGATCACGGTTCGGTTCTATCTGCAGCCGGCTCTCTCTTTCTATGTGCTGCTGAACCATGTCGGTGAGCGTCACGGTCAGCTGGGCCACGCCTGCTCCGGAGGTATCGCCAAATAAGGGGATGGTCACCGTGCTGATGTGGGCAGGGACTGTCGAGCCGTTGAAACTGTAGCATCCCTGCAGCATTGCGATGCAGAGGCAGAGCATTGGAACAAGAGTGCGCCTGACCATGGAGAAAAGGGTTTAGTATTGGTTACGGTCTATCCTGCCTGTCAGTTTACGCAACGGCCAGGACATCAGAAGCATTTTTTTTCTCCATCCGGTGAGCGCGGAGAGATAGCGGCCGGTTTTGCCGTCGCTCCAGGACGAACCCATTTTAACGGCCAGGCGGGCGGCGACGGAAGGCGGCTGGGCGAAAATATCGACGATGGTTTCAAATGTTTTCAGCTGCCGCTGCATCTCGGGCGTGGGGTTTTCGGTGCTGATGATCTCGGTTCTGACAAGGCCGGGATGAAGAAGCATGATTGAAACCGGCGTCTCTTTATACTCTGCTGCTATGGCATAGGTCAGACGGGCGATGGCGGCTTTGGTCGATCCGTACGCGCTGATGAAGGGCGTGTTGGATCGCTGATCGGTCCCGGAACCCGCCAGATTGATAATTTTTCCGGGCCGGCCTGTTTCGAGAAAGTAGTTCATGGCTGCACGACAGCCGTAGTAGGTCCCTTTCAGATTGATGTCGATAACCCGTCCCCACACTGCAGGATCGCTGTCTGTAATATTGCAGAACGGATCGGAGATGCCTGCGTTGTTGATGACGATATCGAGGGCTCCGAAGCGCCTGACCGTTTCCTGAACGAGCCGTTCGACGCTTTCCGGATCGGAGACGTCGCAGACCATCCCGAAAGCGCGGTCTGCGGGAAAATTCTGTATCGCGGCATCGACATGCTGCTGATTGCTGGAGGTAATGACCACTTTGGCCCCTTCGCGCACATACGCACGGGCAATTGCCAGACCGATCCCTTTCGTCGAACCGGTGATGATTGCAATGTTATCCTGGAGTCTCAAACGTCAAAAATCATAAGTCAACAACACCTCTACCCGACAAAAGTAAAAAGAGAATGACACAATGGCAATGTGCAGACTGCTGCTGTGCCGAAAAAAATCCCCCGGCTACTCCGGGGGGAGGTGACTTCCGATACTTTTGACTTTTGCCTTCTTCATTGTGCATTTACTTCTCGACCATCGCCATGAGTTCGGGATGGGTCTGTGCGTAGGTTTCGATCGGGATATTCTGTTCGATGGCTGCCCAGGCCTGACGGATGCTTGCTGCACCGGCTTTGGGACCCTGGGGGTGACCGAAAATACCGCGTCCCGGAACAAACCCGAAATCGACACTGCCGACTTTGCGATAGACATTTTCGAGCGTCAGGGCGGAATCACTGCCGCCGGGAACAGGCAGCGAGCGCCGGATGTGGCCCATATCGCAGAGACACTCATTGACATTGTCACGAACCTCCTGCTCGGGCGTCATCATCCTGTTGCCGAAACCTGGCATGATGATGGCGTCGAGACCGGCGAGCCGCTGCAATTTGGTGATCACACGGGTATGAACGCCGAATTTTTCGAGACGGGTAAAGGCGGCGATGAAGGGAAAATGACCGATGAGCGGTACTTTTGCATGACGGCTCAGCATACGCACGGCACTGAGTCCTACGGGCAGCGCATTGATCAACAGGGCGTTGGCGCCGTTTCTGACAGCGATATCGTGCTGCTCGATCATGCGATCGACCTCATCGGTGATGTTGGCCAGATAGACCTTTTTTTCTCCGGTCAGCGCTTCGGCTTCAAGACGGGCCCGGCCGAGGAGTTCGGAACGGCGGGCCATGGACGACCAGGGAACATCGGCCAGCATCTCGTCATCTTTGGCAATGTCAAGACCGCCGAGCCAGCTCTGGTAGGCAATGTCGGCGAAGTGTTCGGGCTTGAGGCCGATATTTGGTTTGACAACGCCGAAGAAGATCGGGCGATTGTATGCGCCAAGCATCTCACGAATGCCGTCTATCCCGAATTTCGGGCCCTCGAAGGATGCCAGATAGGATGCGGGAAAGCGGATATCGAGCAGCTTGACCAGAGGCACCCCCGGGGTGAAGTATGTTCCCTCGCCGCAGACCGCGGTCATGAGGTTCGGCAGCTTGGGACCGAAATTTCGATGGGGATGGGCGATGGTCACGCGGCATGCGTGGATGGCGCCTTCCGCCGCCTGCTCGACCGGATAGCTGAGCTGCTGCAGTTCTCCGACAACCTCCCACGACAGAACCTTTGCTGCGTGCATGTCCCTGAAGTCCTCGTCGATACCGATACGGCTCCATTGCGCCGTTGACTGCTCACTGCAGAAATGGGCAAGAGCTACCTCGATATCACCGATGCATTCCAGGTAATAGTCGAGTTCAAGGTAGTCAGCCATGGTGAGCTGATCCCTTCGGGCAAAAAAACCTTTTATATCTTCTGCATTCATAGTACGTCAATCACTACAGGCGCTTGAAAGAACCTGCCGGTTTGTCAGTTTTCGATCGATGCTCCTCCAGGGTGGAGCGTGTTGATCCTGTATATGTAAACGGGCCAATAGCGTCAATTTCATGAACCCGGTCTTCAGCCTTCGGCCTTGAGCGTGTTGAAGAGCTCAAAAGCTTCCTGCGGAGTCGCGTTGCCGTGAACGATGGTATTGACCGCTTTCATCATGGCGACAGGGGCTTCGCTCTGGAAAATGTTGCGGCCCATATCGACACCCGAAGCGCCTTCCTGAATAGCGTTCCAGGACATGGTGAGGGCCTCGAGTTCACCGATTTTCTTGCCGCCGGCCATAACGATCGGTACCGGGCATGAGGCGACAACGGTATCGAAATCTTCAGGGACATAGTAGGTTTTGACCACCTGGGCTCCGAGTTCAGCACACATGCGGCAGGCCAGACGGAAGTACTTTGCGTCACGCACCATGTCTTTACCAACTGCGGTAACAGCCATCACCGGAATGCCGTAACGGTAGCCCCAGTCGACCAGTTTGGTCATGTTGTGGATGGAACGGGTCTCGAATTCGCCGCCGACAAATACCTGAAGGGTGATACAGGCGACGTTCATACGGATGGCATCTTCGATATCAACGGCAATCTGCTCGTCGGATAGTTCCTTGAGAATGCTCGGGCCGCCGCTGCTGCGCATGACAACCGCTTTGGTCAGGGTCGGGGGAACGGTGGTGCGAAGGATGCCGCGGGTCAGCATGATCGCATCGCTGTATTGCATAAGCGGAACGATATTGAGATCGATGCGCTCGAGTCCGGTCGTGGGTCCCTGGAAGTAGCCATGGTCGATGGCGAACATGACGGTTTTTCCGGTATCGGGCCTGAAGATCCTCGACAGACGGTTTTTCATGCCCCAGTCGAGCGAACTGGCTCCTTTGAGAAAGAATCCGTGATTATCGACAGGTACGTCGGTGTGATAATTTTTCTCCTGTTTTCCCTGATCAACTTCTGGCATAGTGTGACTCCGCTTATGGGTTGTTGAATGCTGATACTGTCATGAATCCTTACCTGAGGGCGGCGGCAATGTTGCCCCCGTCGACGGTAGTGATCGAACCGGTTGTCTTCTGCTCAAGCGCAAGGTGAACGAAGGCCTGGGCGACATCCCCGGCCGTCACTTCGAGTTTGAGAAGGTTGCCGGCCATATACTCTTCGGGGCTCAGTCCTCTGGCTTTCGACCGTGTGGCGATCATCTCGTCATTGAGAAGACCGGTGCGGATACGGTCGGCATTGATGCCGTTTGCCCGGATACCGTCCCTGCCGTGATCGAGCGCGTACTGGCGAACGAGAAAGAGGGTTGCCGCTTTTGGCAGGCCGTAGGGTCCGAAATCCGGCCCCGGATTGACGGCCTGTTTGGAAACGTTGTAGAGCAGATTGCCGCCGATGCCCTGCAGTCGCATGATGGCGACGGCATGCTGCGAAATGGTCTGATGAGAAAAAAAGTTCAGCTCGAAACTCCTGCGCAGCAGGGCTTCGTCCACATCGCCGATGCGTCCCTGAATAGCGATGCCGACATTGGAGACAACGATATCGACCCCGCCGAACATCCGACAGGTCCGGTTGAAAGCTTCGGCTATCGCGCTCCGGTCGGTGACGTCGCAGGCAATGGCCAGTGTGTCGGGCCCGATTTCCTCACGCGCTTTGTCGAGCGCATCCGGATCGAGATCCAGAATCACGATTTCAGCGCCTTTTTCCCTGAAGGCTTTTGCCGTAGCGAGACCGATACCACCGGCAGCACCGGTAACGAGCACAATCCGGCCTGCAAAGACGTCGTGACGGACTTTCCTGACTTTGGCCTGCTCCATCTCCCAGTACTCGATCTCGAAGACCTCTTTTTCATTGATGGACTCGAAGGAACCGACGCTTTCGGCATCCAGTACGGCTACTGCAGAACTTTCGGCAATATCGGCGTTGACACGGGCATCGAGCAGGGTCCGGCCCATGCCGAAAAGCCCGAGACCGGGGACCAGTGCTACTCGTGGAAGCGGGTCGAGCATCGTGACATCCATAGCGCTTGCAGCTTTCTGGCGCTCGAAATAAGCCCGGTATTCGTTTTTATAGGCTTCGACAGCCTCACGCACATGACGGCGGAATGCTTCGGGATCGGATGCATCGGGTGCAGGCAGCACGAGCGGCCGGTTCTTGGTCCTGATGATGAAGTCAGGGGTCATGGCGCCTTTGGCGGCAAGCGTTGCGAGATCGGCGCTGTTGACGTATTCGAGAATATCGGGCGAGGTGCGGAAATCGAGAATACACGTGTCGTAGTCTCTGCTGCGAGGCGTCCGTTCCTGAACACAGGCTCCGCGTATAACGGGAGCGATCTCTTCGAGCGGCATCAGTGATAGAGGAAGCTCTGCCTGCGCAAACACCTTTCGTCCTGCCCTGTCGATTCGATCCTCCATTTCGCTGATAGCCGCGATCATGCGGTCGTATGCTTCTTTTGAGGTGTCGCCGAACGTGACAAGACCGTGCTTGAGCAGGACAAGACCTTCTGCATCCGGCAGGCCTGCGTAGACCCGTTCGGCTGAACATGCCAGTTCGATACCCGGTCTGATATAGGGGACGATCCCCATGCGGTCGCCGAAAACCTCCCTGCAGACCGCTTCACCGTCGGGCTGATTGCTCAGCGTGAGAAGGGCCTGGGCATGCGTGTGGTAGATATAGCGATGAGGAAGAAAAGCGTGCAGCAGGGTTTCGATGGATGGAGTCAACCCCTTTTGGACCATATTGTCGTTCAGGCTGAACAGATTCAGAAAGAGGAAATTCTTGAACTCCTTATTGGAAAAGCGGCGAAGGTCCTCTTCGGTATGAGCCCCTCCTTCGAGGACCATCCTGCGGAGTTTCTGCATCGGCTCAAGCCGGACAGGAGTAAAGTCGTGAGGGGTAATAGCTTTGAGATCAACACCGCTGCCTTTGATAAACAGCACATTGGCTTTGTTGCCAAGGACGTCGGCAAGCTCGCTTTTTACCGACGTGTTGCCTCCGCCATGCATGACGAGCCTGCTTTCGCGGCCAAGAAGCCGGGAGGCGTAGACAAGTTCGCATAGCTCCCGGGGAAGATCCTGCCCCGAACGAAGCTCTTGAGTGAAGGAGATGCAACCTGAATTATCCCAGTGGTTTTGCATGACTGTTGTGACTTCTCACACCGGTGCCGGTGTCGATTGTTAGATTACTGCATGACTCTGATTATCGATTCAGCCGTCCCAGGCCGAAGCGGAATGGTACCCATCGGGTAGAGCAATTCATCCGGTTTAGCGGCCTTCGCTTTTTTTCTTTTTATGCCATTTCTCGATCAGAAAGCCGGAAATATAAATTGCGATAAAACCGGGAATCACAACGCTGAGGAAGATGACCCTGTCCTGCATGGTGACGAGCTGGCCGGACCCCCAGATAAAAAATACCAGCACAAACCATAGAGGCCCGACGGCCAGAAATGTCCTGTTCCAGAGTGTTTTGAAGCTGTATGATAACATGATCGGGTTTGTTGATAATCGTTATATGAGGGTTCGGGCTTACAGTTCGCCCTGAAGCCTGAGCCTGCGTTCATTGAGTTTTTCAAGAATGATCCTGACAAGGTACTGCATCGCGTTGACGATATAGGTGAAATATGCGATAAAGGCTTCCCAGACGAGTACATCGCTGTCATAACCCATAAATGCCATGATAAAATAGAGCAGGTGAAAGGCTGCGGCGATGGTGCTGCCGACATCCTCCCAGAGAAACTCCTTCGAGTAGATCCACTGGTTGAAAATCTCCTTTTCAAAAAAGGCGCCGGTGATAAACAGCAGCGCAAAAAAGAGGGTTTTGAAGAGAATCGCGACGCTGACCCAGTAAAAATCCGTGATAAACCAGCCGTTGGCATAGAGCGCTGTGACCGTTACCCCGGCAAGAAACACAAAAAACTGAAGCGGAGCGAGAATGATCTGTATGTCTGTCCATATAGAGGCATTCCGCTTGGCAAGCTGCTCGGGCGTATATCGGGGCATTATCGATCGATTTTTCTGAATGTTGACAATGACTGGCGCACACTGCGCTAATATGAAGCATTGAATATAGTAAAAAGCCAAAAGCGGAAAAAGCTATCACTCCATTGATTTCATCAGATTGCAGGAGTGTAACAATGACTCCGGCCAGGAATGCGCTGAACGGTATGTGCGGCAGGCGGCAGTCGAGAGATCGCGTCGCGCCCACAATGGGGCCAATATGGCACTGGAGCCGTAGTTATTCAGCAGAATACGGTTTTTACCTGATAGAGGAATTTGCTTTACACAGCCAATCTGTATACTTTCAATATTTATATCTTTTCAGATTACAGGTATTCAGAGAGACTGAAAGGAACCCGCGCAATCCATACGAGTCAGCATTAACCATTCTTGTAAGTTGTAACCGGATGCAAAGTATCAATCCTGCACAGACCCGCCCGCTGAAAATCCTTCTCGTGTCGCCTCAGGGAAAACTGGATGAGGACAGCAATCAGAAGCCCCTGTTTCATATGGCGCTGGGCGTGCTCGCCAGCCTTACCCCGCCGCAGCATGCCATTGAACTCATCGACGAGCACTTCCATGATGAGATCGATTATGACGGCGACTATGACGTTGTCGGCATTACCAGCAGGACAATCGAGGCTACCAGGGCGTATGAGATTGCCGACGCATTTCGTGCCAAAGGAAAACCGGTCATTCTCGGGGGGTTGCATATCTCGTTCAACCCTGAAGAGGCAAAAGAGCATGCTGACTGCATCGTTATCGGCGAGGCCGACAATCTCTGGACGACTATCCTTGACGATGTCGCCAATAACCGTCTGCAGTCTGAATACAACTCGAAGGACTTTCCGCCTGTCAAAGAGGTTGCACCGCTGGATTACGCCCGGATCGCCAAAGCTTCGAAACGGGGCAAGGTTGACGGCACGAAATCCATTCCGATCTATGTCACCAGAGGCTGTCCGTTCAACTGCTCGTTCTGCGTCACCCCGAACTTTACGGGAAAACAGTACAGGACCCAGAAGCCGGAACTCCTGAAACACCAGATCGAGGAGGCAAAAAAGTATTTCTTCAATCCGAAAGGCAAAACCTCGAAACCATGGTTCATGCTGACCGACGAGAACCTGGGCATCAACAAGAAAAAACTGTGGGAATCGCTTGACCTGCTCAAGGAGTGCGATATCACCTTCAGCGTCTTTCTCTCCATTAACTTTCTCGAGGATCCTGAAACGGTCAGGAAACTTGTCGATGCAGGATGCAACTTTGTGCTTGCCGGACTGGAATCCATCAAGCAGAGTACGCTGGAAGCCTATAACAAGGGGCATGTCAACAGCGCGGAAAAGTATTCAAAAATCATTGAAGAGTGCCGCAAAGCGGGTCTGAACATCCAGTGCAACTTCCTCTTCAATCCGGCGCTCGATACGTTTGACGATATCGATGAACTGGTGCAGTTCGTCAAGAAGAATAATATCTTCATGCCCATTTTCCAGATCATCACCCCTTATCCGGGAACGCAGATGTACTGGGACTATAAAAAAGAGGGCCTGATTACCATTGAAGACTGGGAAAAATACAATGCACTGCACCTGGTGATCAAGTCGGAACGCTATGAGCCCCTGGTCTTCCAGTACAAGGTGCTCAAAAGCTATGTGGATGTCTATTCATGGCGATATATCGTCTCACGCACCTATCATAACCCGAGAAAACTGATCAATCTCGTGACAAGCATCGCCTTCAGAACCCATCTGAAAAAGCAGCTTGAAACCTTTGAACGGGAACACAGCATGAGCCCGGCGTCACTCAGAGGAATCAGGTAGAACATCCGGGAGGGGTCAGACGATCCCCCTCCTTGCCGCCCCGGGACACCATGAAGCCGGCCATCTGCCGGCACGCCACAATCCCGTTCAGAGCCATCAACCGACCAACAGCGCGGAGCAATTCATGAGCGATTCGGACAGACAACAGGCACTTGACCAGGCTATACGCTATCTCGGCATCCGTGAGCACTCCCGACAGGAAATCGCGCTCAAACTGAAGCGGTGCAGATTTTCGGATGAAGTGATTGAAAAGGCCCTCGAACGTCTCGATACGCTCAACCTGCTCGATGATCGTTCATTTGCGGACAACTTTATCAGAAGCAGAACCCGGTCGAAGCCCTCGGGCCGGTATAAACTGCGATATGAACTGCTGCAGAAAGGTGTGAGCGCCGACATTGCCGACGAGGCGTTGCGTGACATTGACAGTGCGGCACACTGTATGAATGCCGCACTGAAAAAAATGCCGTTCCTGAAGGGAGAGCAGATTGATCAACGCAGGAAACTGCATGCGCACCTCGCCAGCCGGGGCTTCGACTCTCAAACGATCAGGGAAACGCTCGATGAACTTTTTGAGGGCTGAGCGCGGGTTCAGTCCGGCTCTCCCCCGCTGTGAACAAGGGTTCCGACCGCTTCGCCTTTGAGAAGCCTGGTGAAATTGCTTTCGACGTTCATGTTCATGACAACGAGAGGCAACAGGTTTTCGCGACAGAGGGTAATTGCGGTAAGGTCCATGACACGGAGGTTTTTCCTGAGTACATCGAGATAGGAGATATTGGTGAACATCTCTGCCGACGGGTTTTTTTCAGGGTCGGAGTCGTACACACCGTCAACCCTTGTCCCTTTGATGATGACATCGGCCTCGATCTCGACAGCTCGAAGCGATGCTGCCGTATCGGTGGTAAAGTAGGGGTTTCCTGTCCCTGCACCGAAAATCACGACGCGGCCTTTTTCAAGATGGCGAATTGCCCGTCTGCGGATAAACGGCTCGGCGACCTGCTCCATTTTAATGGCGCTCATCAGGCGGGTGTAGATACCCTTCCGCTCAAGAGCATCCTGGAGTGCAAGGGCATTGATAACGGTCGCAAGCATCCCCATATGGTCTGCCTGAACCCTGTCCATGCTGGCTGCGGCCGCAGACATGCCGCGAAAAATATTGCCTCCTCCGATGACAAGAGCGACTTCGGCGCCAAGTTCGAGGGCCTGACGGATCTCATCAGCGTAACGGTCCAGCATTCCGGCATTGATCCCGTAACCATCGTCTCCGGCAAGAGATTCGCCGCTTAACTTGAGTAGGATACGCCTGTATTTAAGCATAAATGAACCTCCGGAAGTTTTGAGCACCCCTATTTACGTGTTCCGCGATCCGATAGCCCGGTTGTCCAGGGGAGCGGGTCCAGAGGTTCCTGAGTTCCGTCCGCCCTGTTACCGGACTGGTCACGACAACACGACAATAAATAGAACCACCCTTCATTAGCAAAGTATGAGGAACAATAATAAACGAGTAAAAAAAAAGCCTCGAAAAACGAGGCTTTTTCATCACTACTCACCTAACTGATACCGTACAAAGCGGGTCACGGATACGGCAGCGCCGTTCTTGCGGGCAAACTCATCGAGAACCCCCTGAACGCGGGAGTTGCTGTCTTTGATAAATGCCTGCTCAAGAAGCACGACTTCCTGATAATATTTTTCCAGACGTCCGGTTACGATCTTGTCGACGAACTGCTCGGGTTTCCCCTGGCTGAGCGCCTGCTGACGGAAAATCTCCTTCTCTTTGTCGATATACTCCGCAGGGACAGCTGAACGGTCGACGACGATTGGCATGGATGCTGCAACCTGCATGGCGATATCCCGTGCCAGCTCAGCTGACTCTGCCGGTTTGTCGGTCGCCAGTTCGACAAGGGCGCAAAGCTGCGATCCGGGATGCACATAGCCGGCGACGATGCCGTTTGAGGCGTCGAGAAGAGAAAGGCGCTTGAGATCGATTTTCTCACCGAGCCTGCCGGTCATTGTCTTGATTGCATCCTCGACACTCTCGTTTCCGTAGGCTTCTCCGAGCTTGAGGCTTTTCATCGCTTCAGCCGATTCGATGCGGTTGTCGAGGGCAAGATCGGCAATCGCTGATGCAAAACCGGTGAAATCGTCGCCGCGGGCGACAAAATCGGTCTCGCAATTGAGTTCCAGAATAAGCCCTGTCGTTCCTTCGTCGTTGATTTTGACGACAATCATACCCTCGCTGGCTTCGCGTTCGGCCCGTTTGGCCGCAAGCGCTGCACCTTTTTTGCGAAGGTATTCAATGGCTTTCTGCATATCTCCCGCGGTTTCCTCGAGAGCTTTCTTGCAGTCCATCATACCAACGCCGGTTTTATCTCGTAAATCCTTTACATCTTTTGCAGATATCTGACTCATGACAATGCTGTCTGTTTATATGATAGAATACTTCTTACTCTGATGCTGCTTCGGTTTCCGCCTGTTCTTCGGCCTCTTCCATCGCTTCTTCTTCGATCACCTGCTGACGGGCGTCGAGAATGGTATCGGCAACGGTCCTGACCATGAGCTCGATCGAACGGATGGCGTCGTCATTGGCAGGAATAACGTAATCAACTTCATCAGGATCGCAATTGGTATCGACAAGAGCGAAAATCGGAATACCGAGCGAACGGGCTTCCTTGATTGCAATATGCTCTTTCTTGATATCGACGATGAACAGCGCTGCAGGAAGACGGGTCATATTGGAAATACCGCCGAGGATTCTGACCAGCTTGTCTTTTTCGCGCATGAGCATCAGGCGCTCTTTCTTGGTAATCATATCGAAGGTTCCGTCGGTTTCCATCCTGTCGATGGCGTTCATCCTGCGGATGCTCTGACGGATTGTCGAGAAGTTGGTGAGCATGCCGCCGAGCCAGCGCTCCGAGACAAATGGCATGCCTGCACGCTCTGCTTCTCCGGCGATAATGTTTTTGGCCTGCTTTTTGGTTCCGACGAACATGATCTCTTTGCCGGTCATCGCAATGGCGCTCATGGCTTTCATGGCATCTTCGGCCATGTAGAGGGTTTTCTTGAGATCGATGATATGAACGCCGTTCTTCTCCATGAAGATATACGGCTTCATTTTCGGGCACCAGCGGCGGGCGAGGTGGCCGAAGTGTACACCAGCCCGAAGCATATCTTCAAGGCTGAAACGGGAAATTGACTGTGTGGTCTGCATGATAAATAATAGTTGTGCCTCTACCCTGCCCCGGTCGCGCAGAATCCGGCGCAACCGCACCGGACACTACTACGCAACATCCCCTGTACACAGGTTAACAGGATATGCGTTTTTATAAAAACTGGTATCGAAAAAAAATTCTTATCGTTTCGAGAACTGGAATCTCTTACGGGCTTTCTTCTGTCCGTATTTCTTTCTCTCGACCATACGAGGATCCCTGGTGAGAAGACGCTCTTTGCGGAATGTCAGACGGTTTTCCTCATCCATTTCGACCAGCGCCCTTGCGATTGCCAGGCTTACCGCACCGGCCTGACCGGTCATGCCGCCGCCGTGCACGTTGACTTTCACATCGACATCTTCCATTTTCTCAGCAAGAACCAGAGGCCTTATCGCTTCATGACGTTTGCTCTCTTCTCTGAAGTACTCTTCTACAGGCAGTTTGTTGACCGTGATAGTTCCTTTTCCCGGAGCAAGAAAAACTCTGGCAACCGAGGTTTTTCTACGGCCTACCGCATCTATAGCATCTTTCATCGCCATAATTATTATTTGATTCTTAGTTAACGTTCATTTCAACCGGGCACTGTGCAGCATGCGGATGCTCGGTGCCTTTGTACACTTTCAGCTTTTTGAACAGCTGTCGTCCGAGGTTATTATGCGGAAGCATGCCCCAGACAGCTTTTTCAATAACCTGCTCCGGTTTTTTCTGCAGCACGTCCTTCACATTGTCTATTCTCACGCCGCCGGGGTAGTTGGAGTGGGAGAAGTAGGTCTTCTGGTCCATCTTGTTGCCGCTCAGCCCGATTTTTTCGGCGTTGGTCACGATAACGAAATCACCGGTATCGATGTGCGGCGTGAACTGGGCCTTGTGCTTACCGCGCAGAACCTTTGCAATCTCGCTGGCCAGACGGCCAAGAACTTTCCCTTCAGCATCCACGATGTACCATTTGCGCTCGACTTCACCCGGTTTGGCTGAATATGTTTTGAAACTTAGCGTGTTACTCATCCTCGTACGTTGTTTTTAATCAGAACATTCCCAAAAAAATAAGTCCAAGAATGTAATTTATTTCACTTAATTCTACAAACATTATACCTTAATCACTGTAAGGTTGTTCCACGGGAGCCTGAAACCTCCCCGGGCTTTTGGCTTATATTGCTGCCATACAATATTTTACAAGATAAAAACTGCAGAACGCAAAAGGCTCGCGGCAGACTTTTTTTTGCAGTCAGACCAGCACGGCGCAGCCAACAGCATCAAGACAGCTTTTTTTTGCTGAACGCCAGCTCCTGCTGCAGCATGAACGATTCTCATACCAGAGTAGACTGAGACCAATGAAACCACTTGTAGCGCTCGTCGGGCGGCCTAATGTCGGGAAATCAACCCTGTTCAACAGGATAACCCATCAGAAATCAGCTATCGTCGACCCTGCCCCCGGCGTTACCCGCGACCGGCATATCATGCCTGCCGAATGGCTGGGCAGGGAATTTCTCGTCATGGATACCGGCGGTTACTGTCATGACAATGACAGCATCAGCAAAGCGATGCTCGAACAGACACTGACCGCTATCGGAGAAGCCGATGTCATCCTTTTTCTTGTCGACGTCCGCTCAGGGCTCACCTATCTGGATCTCGATATGGCCAAACTGCTCAAAAGAGATTTCAATGACAAACCGGTCTATTTTGTCGTCAACAAGGTAGAGAGCCCTCAACTTGCCTTTGAAGGTGAAAGTTTCCGCAAGACCGGCTTTACCGAGCCCTGGTTTATCTCAGCCCGGGACGGGAGCGGGGTTGCAGATCTTCTCGATGAGGTTGTCGCATCGTTTGAGGAAAAAAGCGGAGAGGAAGAGGTTGACGACAGCATCCGTCTTGCAATCATCGGCAGGCCGAATGTCGGAAAATCCAGCTTCGTGAACGCACTGCTGGGAACAAGCCGCAATATCGTTTCAAACACCCCCGGCACAACGCGCGATGCGATCGATACGCGATTCAGGCGCAATGGCAGAGAGATCGTCCTGATCGATACGGCCGGCCTGCGTAAACGCGCGAGAATCGATGCAGGAATTGAATTCTACAGTTCCCTGCGGACCGAACGGGCGATTGAACGGTGCGATGTCGCCCTGGTGCTGATCGACGCGGAACAGGGTCTTGAAAAACAGGATCTGAAAATTATCGAGATGGCAGCAGAGCGCAAAAAAGGCGTGCTGCTGCTTGTCAACAAGTGGGACCTGATCGAGAAGGACTCGAAAACGAGCAAGCAATACAGTGACCGGATGTACGGCGATATGGGCAATCTGTCGTGGATACCGATCCAGTTCATTTCGGCCATGACGAAAAAGAATCTCTACCGGGCGATCGATTCGGCCCTCGAGATCCAGGAACATCGGTCCCAGCAGATCAGCACCAGCGATCTCAACAGATTTCTTCAGGATACCCTGCTGCAGGCGCCTCCGTCTTCGAAATCCGGAAAGGAGCTGAAAATCAAGTACATGACGCAGATCGGCGCCCCGTGGCCCGTCTTTGCTTTTTTCTGCAACGACCCCAAGCTTCTGCAGAACAACTATAAGCGTTTCCTGGAGAAACGGCTTCGACAGAACTATAATCTGAGCGGTGTGCCGTTTTCCATGAGGTTTATGCAGAAGTGAGAAGGAAGAAGGCGGAAGGGGAAGAATGAATTTATCGTTTTAGCATATCAACACATCAATTTATTTTCTATGTCGACTATACAGGAATCTCAAGTCCTTGAAGCATTGAAAACGGTCATGGAGCCTGACCTGAAAAAAGACCTTGTCACGCTCAATATGGTCGAGGATATCTCGATTGACGATAAGAACAATATTGCATTCAGCGTGGTGCTGACCACCCCTGCCTGTCCGATGAAGGACCATATCCGCCAGTCCTGCATCAGCGCTGTCAGAACCCGCATACCCGAAGCGGGCACCGTCACGGTCAACCTTCCGGCAAAAGTGACCTCCGGAGGCAGCTGCGGCCATCATGGCGAACGGCAGAATCCGCTGCCGGGGGTTCGCAACATTATCGCTGTCGCATCCGGAAAAGGCGGCGTCGGCAAATCGACGGTGGCTGTCAATCTGGCCGTCAGCCTTGCCGAAACAGGCGCAAGCGTAGGACTGATCGACGCCGACCTTTACGGTCCGAGCATTCCGACAATGTTCGGCCTGGAAAATGCAAGACCCGAGGTCGAAAACAAAACGATCATGCCTATCGAAAAGTACGGGGTTAAACTCATGTCCATAGGTTTCCTGATCGAAAGCGACAGCCCCGTTATCTGGAGAGGCCCTATGGCATCGACGGCAATCAAGCAATTCATCACCGATGTCGCCTGGGGCGATCTTGATTACCTTATTTTCGATCTTCCTCCCGGAACCGGCGATATTCAGCTGACACTGGTCCAGACCCTTCCTGTAAGCGGTGCCGTGATCGTGACCACGCCTCAGGATGTCGCTCTTGCCGATGTGGCAAAAGCGGTCACCATGTTCCGCAAAGTTGATGTTCCGCTCCTCGGGCTGGTGGAAAACATGAGCTACTATCTCCTTCCCGACGGATCGAAAGACTACATTTTCGGCAAAAGCGGCGGGGAAAAGTTCGCAAAAGCCCAGGGTATTCCGCTCCTTGGCTCCGTACCGATCGGGGGAGTCGTCCGTGAAGGCGGCGACAGCGGCAAACCCGTCACCATCGAAAGGCCCGACAGCGAACCTGCCGCAGCCTTCCTCCAGGCGGCCAGGGAAGTTGCCCGCCAGATCTCGATTCGCAACGCCATGGGATGCTCCTGTCGGAGCGGGGAATAGAGATTGAACTGGTGACCGGTAACCGGTGACTGGAGAAGATGGGAGGCCGGAGACCGGAGACGGGATTGCGCCGTTGGCGCGGGGATTTTTTCCCCCACAGATTCCACAGATTATCGCAGAGAAGAGCTTTTTTTCATTTTCAGTGTCCATCTGTGCAATCTGTGGGCAAGCAGAACTCTTTTCTTGACTGGTGACGAGTTGCGCCTGCGGCGACCATTCACCAGTCACTTCTCCACCTGATAAAAATTTTTGACTTTTGATCGCAAGGTTTCATATTATTGCTTAGCAGCACAGTAAAAATCTTTTTCACGATTAGAACCACACGTTATTATGAGCACCACCAAACAGTACCTTCCAGATACTGATCCGTTGTACGACAGAGTCATCAACGCCCTTGAAGATGTCCGCCCGTACCTTCAGGCTGACGGCGGCGACTGCCAGCTTGTCGGCATTACCAAAGACATGGTTGTCGATGTCAAACTCCTTGGCGCATGCGGTTCGTGCCCGATGAGCACCCTGACCCTTCGTGCAGGCGTCGAACAGGCTGTCAAAAAAGCCATTCCTGAAATCGCCCGTGTCGAGTCTGTCTGAGAAAAAGCACAAGAATACAAAAGCCCCGGTCATGCCGGGGTTTTTGCGTTTTACGGCGCCTGAGGGGCTGTGACGCGTGACAAGTGACGCGTGACGTGTTTGCGCCGGCGGCGCGGTTTTTGGCCCACAGATTGTCACGGAGAAGAGGTGACCAGTGACCAGTGACCGGTGACCGGTGACCAGTGACCAGTGACCAGTGACCAGTGACCAGTGACCAGTGACCAGTAAAGAAAATAGCTCTACTTGGGCACAGATTGCATAGATGAACACTGAAAATGGAAAAAAGCTCTTCTCTGTGACAATCGGTGTCATCTGTGGGAAAAAAATCCCCGCGCCAACGGCGCCTCCGGTCTCTGGTCTCCCCTCTCCCCTCTTCACTCGTCACGTGTCACTGCGCCAACGGCGCTCCGGTCTCCCCGTCGCGCAGCGACGACCATTCACCATTCACCGGTCACTATTCACTATTCCCCGGCTATTCTTCATCAATATTGCGGAGGAGGAGGTCGAGAGAGTCGTGGTTGTCGATGAGTACCTCGCGGGGTTTGCTGCCGTCTGCGGCCCCGACGATACCTCCTGCTTCGAGCTGGTCCATGATGCGGGCTGCGCGACTGAAACCGAGCTTGAGGCGTCTCTGCAGCAGTGAAACGCTTCCCTGCTGATGCATGACGACGAGGTGTGCGGCTTCTTCAAACATGGCATCCCGCCCGCCGCGATCGCCGGCTGCACCGGGACTGAAGGAACTGACTTTCTCGTTGACATCAGGTTTGGGCAGTTCATAGGGCTGTTTCAGTCCGTCCTGACTGCCGATGAAGCTGGTGATGGCTTCTACTTCTGCTGATGAGATATAAGGGCACTGGATTCTCTCGGGTTTTGGCTGGGTTGCCGGCTGATAGAGCATATCGCCGTTACCGAGCAGCTGATCGGCACCCGAACCGTCGAGAATGGTTCTGGAATCGACTTTGCTTGCCACCTGGAAGGCGATTCTTGCCGGGAAGTTCGCTTTGATGACGCCGGTGATAATATCAACCGACGGGCGCTGCGTCGCGACAATGAGGTGTATACCGACAGCCCGGGCCAGCTGGGCAAGACGGGTGATCGGCTCCTCGACCTCCTTGCCGGCGGTGATCATCAGGTCGGCAAGTTCGTCGACGACGACGACAAGATATGGAAGTGCTTCATCGGGTAGTTTGTGATTGAAATCGGCTATGTTGCGCACGCCGGCTTTCTCGAGTCGCATATAGCGGAGTTCCATCTCCTTGACCACGGAACGAAGGGCATAGACGGCCTTGGCAGGCTCGGTGATAATCTGTTCATCAAGGCCCTGAAAGCTGACAAGAAAATGTTTTTTCAGGCTCTGATAGTGAAAGAGCTCGACGCGTTTGGGGTCGATCAGAACCAGTTTGATCTTGTCGGGACTGCAGGAATAGAGCAGACTGGTCAGCATGACGTTGATACCGACAGATTTACCTGCTCCTGTTGCACCGGCAATCAGCAGGTGCGGCATAGATGCCAGATCGTCGATGTAGACTTCGTTTGCAATCGTACGGCCGAGTACGACCGGAAGCGTCAGCCTTGTATTCTTGAACTTTTCAACCTGCAGCACGGAACGCATCCAGACGGTTTTCGGCTTGCCGTGCGGAATTTCGACCCCGACAGCGTTTTTCCCCGGTATGGGCGCAATGATACGGATTCCCCTGGCCGCCATAGCCATTGCAAGATCGTTTTCAAGCGAGGTGATTTTGCTGACTTTCACATCGGGAGCGAGCTCCAGTTCGAAAAGCGTGACCCTTGGTCCTACGGTGGCCGATATCCTCAGCACTTCGACTTTGTAAATCCGGAGCTTTTCGAGCAATCTGTTTTTACTTTCTTCAAGCAGGCTCTGGTCGATGTATTCATCCTCATCCCGGGTGCGCCGTAGAAGGTCGATCGAGGGAAAACGATAGGGAACCTGATCCCTGGTTTTTACCCTGAGCCGGCGCTTGTCGAGATCAGCTTCTTTTTCATGAACCGATTCGCGAATGGTAATTTCAGGATCTTCCGTCTGTTCGGCACGCATAGCGTCCTCGGGGGAAGCATGCACATACTGCATGGAAGAAGCCGGTTCGACAGGAATGACAAGTTCGCCATCATCGTAAACCGGTGCCGTCACATCTGAGCGGGTTTGGGTATCCGATGACCGCTTCCTCGCTTTTTTTCGGGGCTGATTCCTGGGCCCGGATACAGAAGGGAGTTTCCCCTCCATCCTCCTGGCAGAGCGTTCTCTCAGCCAGGCACGGAATGAGCGGAAACCGCCACCAATCGGCGCAAACAGCTCTAAAAGCTGTTCACCCAGAAGCCTGCTGGCTATCAGGGTAGCGCCGAGACCAAGCGCAGTCAGAAGAATCCATGCCCCGGTAAACCCGATAACGGTCGAAAGAAATGCTGCAAGCATTCTGCCGACGGTTCCGGCCATAAGGTCTCCGAACGGTGCCGTTGACAGACCGAACATGGTGGCAAGCACCAGGGCGATGAAAACGGTATACACGGTAAAAAACAGGGGCGGCTTGAGGCTTTTCAGCCTGGCCATGGACCACCCCCAGTACACAATCGCAAGACCGGGAATGACGGATACATAACCGAGAAAGTTCCGGATAAGAAGGTCTGAAAGACGCGCCCCGAAAATTCCGAAAGGGTTCTTCAGTTCACCGACAACCTCCATGGCATGTCGTCCGAAAAACTCATACCACCTGAGTTCGGCAAGAAGTACGGCATCACCGGGATAGTACAACAGCAGGGATCCGATATAGAAAAATGCGATGACACCGAGAAGAATACCTGAAAATTCTTTTTTAAGCGTTTCTTTATTCATTGACAATTTTGTGCGTTATCCATCTGCTCCCTGATCAGTCATCGACACCTGCCGGCAGGTTTTTCATCAGCTCCTGCTGACAAATGGAAGTTTGACAACCTCACCTTTAAAGAATTTTCCCCTGACCTCCAGATAGATCTGTGTCCCGATTTTCATACAGCTGCGCGGAACATCGGCGGTACCGAGAGGCTGCTTGAGCGTAGGAGACATTGTGCCGCTGCAGACCGTTCCGACGGGCTGGCGATCGCTGTCATAGATTATACTTCCCTGACGCGGAATAGCCCGCTCCCGCATTATGAAACCAACAACTGTACGATGCGGATCGCTGTCGACGGCAAGGCAGGCGTCACGACCGATAAAATCACCTTTATCGAGTTTTGTGACCCATTTCAGCCGTGCTTCGAGCGGATTGGTCTCACGGTTGATTTCGTGGCCGTAGAGCGGGTAGCCCATCTCGAGGCGAAGCGTGTCACGAGCCCCGAGACCGACCGGCTGAATACCCTCCGGGCTGCCGGCCTCCATTAAAGCAAGCCACAATGCGACGGCGGCATCGTTGGGAACCGATATCTCGACACCGGGTTCTCCGGTATACCCGGTCGCCGCAACGATCACCTCCCTGCCGTCGAACCGGACGGTTCGGAAGTGGAACGGATTGAGGCCGGAACACTCCCCACCGGTGAAAACCCGGTTGAGAATATCCATTGATCGGGGGCCCTGAAGCGCTATCAGGGAGAGCTCGTCGGTATGGTTTTCAAGCGTCACGCCTTGAAACATCCCGAGATGCCCCTGCAGCCAGGAAAAGTCTTTTTCCATATTGCTTGCGTTGACAACCATAAACCAGGTATCGGCATCGATGCGGTAGATGATCAGGTCATCGACAATTCCTCCGTCGGGATAGAGCAGCAGGGTATACTGGGCCTGGCCGTCGGATAGCTTGTCAAGATCATTGGTGGTCATGTACTGCAGAAAGGCCTTTGCCCCGGGCCCCTTGACCATGAAGTTGCCCATATGGGAAACGTCGAACAGGCCGGCAATGGATCGGACACATGTATGTTCAGCGATGATCCCGCTGTACTGAACCGGCATAAGATAACCGCCGAAATCGATAATTTTAGCCCCGGCAGCTTCATGCCAGGCATACAGTGCTGTTTTTTTCATGAATGTGTGAAATGCTCTGTTACAAAAATCCTCGTAGCGTACTGTTCGGGTCAGCACGTTCAAGTCTCGATCACAAAAGATGTTGGGAAATTTCGTATTGCAATATAGCAGTTCCACAGAAGAATGAAAGCGAAGAGTTGCGTCACCGCCGGAAACATCCCCGGGAGGGGAATAGCGCACCTGCGGCACAGGGACTTCTGGCCCACAGATTCCACAGATCAGCACTGATTACAAAAAGGGTTTTTCTCTGTGACCGTGATCGGTGAACGATGAACGGTGAACGGTGAACGGTGAACGGTGAACGGTGAACGGTGAACGGTGAACGGTGAACGGTGAACGGTGAACGGTGAACGGTGAACGGTGAACAGTAAAGAAAATAGCTCTGCTTGCCCACAGATTGCACAGATGGACACTGAAACAGAAAACGT
>RRYU01022906.1_pt1 | contig 21729 bp, 14 predicted proteins | sample 2162651 | NCBI WGS metagenome assembly RRYU01 (sample SAMN10267283, study PRJNA491782) | microbial mat metagenome | isolation source: biomat in the production well | place: Japan: Minami-Kanto gas field, natural gas well KTG3 | collected 2017-06 | reverse complement strand
TGGGCCTTGGAATAGAATTCAATCGCGCCGAACATGTTGCCGTGATCGGTGATCGCCATGGCGGGCATGTGGTATTGCTTGGCGCGTTCGACCAGGTCACCGATGCGAATGGCGCCGTCGAGCAGACTGTACTGGGTATGCACGTGCAGATGAACAAAATTGGAATGATGCATGGAGTTTATTCTATACCGGGTTGAAGATTGGTATTACAGGCAAATTCTCTACGGAGGACCGTCGTCAAGCTTATCGTCAAAGGACCTCGATCCCGAACCGGTTGAGCATGTCCACCAGCCGGATCAGAGGCAGACCGATCAGCGTCGTATAATCGGCCCCTTCCATCTCTTCCATCAAGGCGATGCCGAGCCCCTCGATTCGGAACGATCCGGCGCAGTCGAGCGGGTTTTCCCGGGACACATAGTTGCGCACCTGCTCTACCGTGAGGGGCCGTAAGCGCACCGCGTAGGTTTCAAACTCGACCGCCTGGTCGCCGTTGCGACTGTCGTAAATGGCCAGACCGGTATAAAAGGTGTGTCGCCGCCCCTGCATCTCCATAAGCTGGCTGACTGCCTGCTCGACGCCGCCCGGCTTGCCGAGCATCCGCTGGCGGGCATCGATGAATACCTGGTCGGAACCGATGATCAGCGCATCCGGATACTTCTCTTTCAGGCTCCGGGCCTTCTGCAGAGCCTGGTGCTTGACGAACAGTTCTGGTGCGATGCTGCCATCAAGCGATTCCCTGTAGAGCGGCGCCGCCACCTGAAAGGCAAGTTCCAGCTGCCGCAGGAGTTGCAGACGATAGGGACTGGTTGAGGCAAGAATGAGTGTGCGCATGCAGGCTCCGTTGCTGAGTCTGCACCTGTTTTACCGCAGGCTTGCTGAAAAAGCAACGGTCGAGCCGCCCGGTTGCGCAGAAGGCCCAGCCGGGCGCGCGCTCCCTGACAGGTTGAGCGCCGCCGGCCGCCGGCAGTCCGCCAGCCGGCCGGAACCCGTACCAGCGATCGCCGGCCAGCAGACTGCAGTTTCCGGCAGGCAATGCCCCGCGGTTGCGCAGATCCAGCCAAATTCCAGCTTCTCCAAGTTCATCGCGCAGCGCCCGGCGCAAGGTCTCCGGCAGATCTCCGCTGTCAGCCCAGGTCGCGTTAACTTGCTCCCAGCCACGATCGAGAAAGGTCAGCGAGACCTCCGTATCGATGCATTCAACCAGCACCTGCCCCTCGCGGTAGCCGTCACCCAGCACTCCCTGCAGGGCAAAACCGGTACTGGCCCCCTGTTTGAGGACCTCTACAAAACTGATGTCCAGATAAACCTGCCCACCATCCGGCGTCATGAGATCGAGATAAAGCATGTCGTCCTCCCTGGTTTGAATTCTGTGGTCACAGGCAGAATCCCGCATGGGAGTGTCACTATATGTCACAGATCTGCAGGGCAGGCTCCATAAATCCGCCAATAAACGCAAGTCCATGCTCATACCGGGGATGCTCAGGGCGTGTGCTTATGCAGGCACTCGTGCAAACCGGCGACAAACTCTTCGCGCAGGGCTTCCGGCTCGAGCACTTCGACGTGTGGTATGAAACCATACAGCCAGGCGAGGATCTCTTGGCTGCCCCCGGCGGAGAACCTCAGACAGAGGCCGCCATCTTTATCGTGGACAATCTGCTGCGAGGGATGCCAGATGCGCTCACTGACGAGGTGGGCGACTTTAGGCCCGATACGAACAACGATCTGCATCGGTGCTTCATCGACCAGGCCGAAGGCGCTGCCGGTCAACTGCTCGACACAAAAGTCGGCGGGAATCTCGAAGCGGTCTTTGGAAACAGCGACCGATTCAACACGGTCCACCAGGAACAGGCGCAAGGCCTGGCGGTTGTGTGCATAGCCGCCCAGATACAGCGCGCCCTGATAAAACAACAGGGTATACGGATCGAACAGGTAGGTCTCGGTTTCCCGCCGCGCCGGCGTATAGGCCATCTCGACGCGGTACTGGAACAGCAGAGCCTGGCGCACTCTCTCGAGAGTTTCAGACTGACTGCGGTAATCACGCAGCCCCTGGAACCGCGGGGCCACCGCTTCGGTGATGCGTTCGAGGTGCGCGACGCTGCGCGGCGGCAGGCTGGAGCGGACCCTGCTGAAGATCGCATCCAGGTCATCCTGAAACGGTGTGCCCTGCAGAAAGCCTAGCTGGCCCCGACACAGATAGAGGGTCATCAGCTCGGTCAGGGAAAACGTCAGCGGTGGAACCTGTTTGAAACCGGTCATAAACCGGTAGACCACCCGGCCGTCATCGCCAGGCTCGCCGACCAGCGGGTAGCCGGCGTCCGCAATGGCGGCGAGATCGCGATAAATCGTGCGTCGCGTCACCATGCACTCTTCGGCCAGCTCATCAACGGTCGCCCCGTAACGCGCTTCGAGTATCCGGATCACATCATGCAGGCGCGCGGCCTGGCTGTACTTTTTGGCGGGTTTGCCGGGCTTTTTCATAGCTGTAGCCTTGGTGCAACTGTTCAGCACGCAAGCGAGAGCCTGTGGTCTGTAGCTGTGTCCTGCGTCCAACGTTGTCACTTAACTTCCCGCAAGCCACAACTCCAGCCCACAGACTGTGTTATTGAGTAGGGAGCTGAATAGTTACACGCCTTGGTAAGGGTGAGCAGTGGAGCACTGTAGAGTCAAGTCCGCCTCTTAAGATGATTTTTCCTCAGTCCTCACTCCTTATTACCCTTCACATGCCTAATCAAAGGTGGTGTTCTCCTGTTCCATGACACGGATGAAGGTCGTGCGCTTGGTCAATTCCTTGAGGGCTGAGGCGCCAACGTAGGTGCAGGTCGAACGCAGGCCACCGAGGATATCCTTGATGGTGCCCGCCAGCGGACCGCGGTAGGGGACTTCGACGGTCTTGCCTTCCGAGGCCCGATAGTCGGCGACGCCGCCGGCATGTTTCTGCATGGCGGTATCAGAGCTCATGCCATAATACAGCTTGTAGTTTTGGCCGTCGCGTTCGACCAGTTGACCGCCGCTCTCGTCGTGGCCGGCCAGCATGCCGCCCAGCATGACGAAGTCGGCGCCGCCGCCGAAGGCCTTGGCCACGTCACCGGGGCACTTGCAGCCACCATCGGCAATGATACGGCCGCCCAGACCGTGCGCGGCATCGGCACATTCGATCACGGCCGAAAGCTGCGGGTAGCCGATGCCAGTCTTGAGACGGGTGGTGCATACCGAACCTGGGCCGATGCCGACCTTGACCACATCTGCACCAGAGAGCAGCAGTTCCTCGACCATTTCGCCGGTGACGACATTCCCGGCGACAATCGTCTTGTCTGGAAACTTGCCGCGCACATTGGCGACAAACTCGACGAAAGACTCCGCGTAACCGTTGGCGACATCGATGCAGATGAAAGCCAGCTGAGGATAGGCAGCGAGGATCTCGCACAGCCGCCTGAAATCCTCGTCAGCCACTCCGGTACTGACCATGATGCGCTCGTAGATATCCTGATTGCGCCCCCCCAGGAAAGTTTCCCATTGGGCGAGGCTGTAGTGCTTGTGAATGGCGCAGAGCAGTTTATAGGATGCCAGCACCTCGGCGGCCTCAAAGGTGCCGATCGTATCCATGTTGGCGGCAATGATCGGAATGCCCCGCCACGCCCGCTTGCTGTGCAGAAAGGTGAAATCGCGTTCCAGTTCGACCAGGGACCGGCTCTTCAGGGTCGAGCGCTTGGGACGGATCAGGACGTCCTTGAAGCCCAGTTTAACGTCGGTTTCGACTCGCATCGTGAATCCTCCTGGTTTTTACGGCGCTTGGCCTGTCCCGCCGGCATTGACCGCCTTGGCAGCAGGCCCGTTAATATAGCATAGATATTTTGCTGAAAGTGAACCGGAATGAACGGCAGCTTCTCTTCAAAAAAAATTCTGCTTGCGCCTTGATTTGCCCGGCAACCCACGCTAAATCTGTGCTAAATTTCAGTGTACAGCAAAGCGTGGACAACCTACAGCCGAGCCGATCGAAAGGAAGGACAAGATGAGTGGGACCGAACCGACCGGCATGCCGGTCCGCATCACCCTTGAACCTGGCACCTATTATCGCTGCACCTGCGGTCAATCCCAAAATCTGCCTTTTTGCGACGGCAGTCATAATGGCGGCAGGCATGTGCCGGTGCGCTTTGAAATTCTGGAAAAGCAGCAGGTCTTCATCTGTACCTGCGGTCAATCGAAAAACATGCCCTTTTGTGATCAGACCTGCGGTTGCGAATTACGCTAGCCGCCTTCAGGAAAACCGAAAAGGCCTCAGGACGCACGGATTCTCTCCGCCACCTTTGAATAATCCTTGAGTACCCCGATCCGCTTGATTTCACGCATCATGTGACGTAAAAAGGTCTTTTCGGTCAGACTCGGCACCTTGTCCTGCAGTTGCACCAGGGAAATACGGTTCACGATATCAGCTTGTCCCGTATCAATCCGCACAAGCCTGCCGGACTTAATCTTGTCATACACCAGGTGGGAAGCGACAATGCCGAGTCCCAGGTCATGTTCGATGCCGGAGATCACCGCCTGCAGGCTGTCAACGGTCAGTACGATATTGATTTTTGGCGAAAGCAGCTTGAAATGATGCCTGAACCAGTTCCTTAGAGCGAGCGCATCATGCGTGTAGGTTATGAAGTCCCGCGCCAAAAGGCTGTCCAGACTGAAATCCATCCCCAGGGTTTTTACGCAGTAGTTCTGCGAACCGGCTAAAATCACTTCTTCATTGACGATCCGCCGGATACTGTAAATGCTCAGGTCACCCAGCGTAGGGTTCTGCGCCAGGAACACATCAACCATTGCAAAATCAAGCTCCCCGCGGCTCAGCATCGGGATCAACTCGGCCGGGTCACCTAGCGAAAGACTGAAGGTGACCTCGGCATATTCCTGGTGAAACGAAGCGATGATGGCGGGGAAGTAGCTTTTCCCGAATTCAACCGGCGCACCGATCCTCAGCTTGCCGGATGGTCTTTCCCGCCCCGTCTGGATTGCCCGCACGCCCTCCTCAAGCTGCTGGAAGAACGGCACCAGCACCTCATACAGGCTGTCTGCCTGTTGATTGGGCACCAACCGCTTGTGCAATCGCGTGAACAGGGGCGTCTTCAGCTCGCCTTCGAGCTTTTTAAGCTGCTGGCTGACGGCGGACTGGGTGATATTCAGCCGGTGCGCCGCTTCAACGACGCTGCGGCTGGCATAGATGTAATAAAAGACCTTGAGACGATTAAAATCCGGAAGCATTAGTAAAACTCTCCCAATCAATTAAATAGTTTAATTTTACTAATAGCCGATTTCAGGGTATAAGTCAAAGTACTTCAGGATTTCATCTGAGAGTGACCCGTACCTTCAGGAAGGAGAGATGCCATGCAAATTTTACTTCAAAACAAAGAAGTGGCCGGGCTTGGCAAGTTGCCGAAGGGGGTTGTGATCAAATGTCTGACTGGCGACCTGTGGCTCACCTGCGCAGGGGACAACAACGACCACATTCTGCATGTCGGCAACGAGTATACGGTGACCGATCGCGGCGCAATCGTGGTTATGGCCCAGTCGGAAACCCGCATGAGCCTGCAATGGCCGGCGGACAGGGCACACGGCGAAGCCTTGCTGCCGGCAATGCAAAATTAACAACCATGCCAGCGGAGCCACAGACCTTCAACCCTTCAGGCTTGTCCGTGTCTCGCATTACTGCCGCCTGCAACTGGCGTCGCCGCCATCGAAGCGGCAAAAGAAGAGCGCAATGTCGATCTTTTTGCAGGCGCTCTTAATCTTCTCCATCAAAGCATCTTCTTCCTCATTGTAGGCCGCCGGATTAAAGAGCGTTATCCAGACGCCGTTGGCCTGCACCTCAGGCTTCTGTTTCTTGACATAGCGGGTAAATTCTACCGGCGTCTGCAGGATCGGCTGCCGGGCCTCCGGTTCCAGGTAGTCGGCGTAATCGACCCAGAATCCCCAGGGCCGACCGTCGAGCTTGGCGGCCCGTTCAGGCAGCATCTGCATCGAGATTCCCTGGGCCCGGGCCGGCTCGGCGGCACTTGAAGCAGGCAGGGCCAGAACGGCCGCTAAGATGATCAGAAGGATTTTCTGCATGTCAGTCCTCGATAAACAGGCTTTGCAGTCACGGGGGAAGCCGGCGCGGCTCGTCGGGAATTCCAAGAGCAGCGAGCTGCGCTACAGAACAGCAGGCAGGGAGCCTGCCGGTGGCAGGAGATGTTGTGCCGGAGAGACATTTTTACAAGTCCAGCTCCTGCTGTTCGCCCTGCCCTTCTGCAGAAGCTAAGCGTTCGGCAATTTGCTCAAGTTCGGCCGGCGTCCTGCCGGCGAGTTTGGCGAGCAGGGGGTTGCTGGCGAATTTTTCGATGCCAAATACAAGCACCTTGCCTGCCATGGCACTGTTATGCAGATCACTGGCCACGCACTCATATCGGCCGGCCTTGAGCAGCTCATAGGCACGCTGCTGGGTCTGGCCGGGGTAATAGTTCACGAAACTGCCCAGGTTGGCGTGGAACAGGCATCGCGCCGGCAACTTTTGATCCTTTGCTGTGTTTTGCAGGTTTTTATCCTCTCCATCAGCAGCTTTGCGAAACCGCCACAGCTTTTGCCAGAAGCCTGGCGCTTCCTGCCGCGGGGCGGGAGAAGGCCTGCTGTCCCCATCCAAAGTTGCGTCGGCATCCCGGGCCCTTAGCCTCTGATAAAAATACTCCGTACGTTCGGGATGGGCGACCAAGGGAATGTACCCCCTGGCGGTGATCAATTCGAGCCCTTCATGAACAAAGTAAGGGTTAGCGTAATGCGGTGCTTCGCACAAGACCAGCCGGCTGTCACCTAGGGGCAGAAAATCATCGGCAAAAACCTTGAGGCATTCATCCAGCGTATATTCCATGCCGGGCCACAACTCGAGTTTCACGCCGGCATTATCCAGGTCGGCCTGCAGCATCAGGGTGGCCTCACGCACCTGCGACGGTGAGTACTCGTAATAACCCTTCATGCAGTGCGGCGTACAACAGACCCGGGTGTAACCGGCGGCAGCCAGTGCCTTGGCCATGGCGATCGATTCATCGATGCTGACGGAGCCATCGTCGAAGCCGGGCAAAATGTGGCAATGGTAGTCAATCATGGCGTTTACTTGCAAAACTTTCAGGTTAGAAAATCAAAAGCCTCAAATCGGCCTCGTGCGACGACTAGCCAGGCTCTTTTTGGTCATCGGCCGCTGCCCGCGTCAGGAGTTGAGTTTTCCCCAGACGACTTTCAGACCGGCAACCAGCGGCCCATCGCTTGCCTGCGCTTCGGTTTCGCCGTAGTAGCCGCGGTAGTAACGGTTGCCGTAATAACCGTAGGAACCGTAGTACTTGAAACCCCGGCCGGTTTTGTCGTTGAGAATCACTCCGGCGATCTTGGCATCCACGGATTTGAGGGCCTCGACCATCTGGCGGGCGGCTTTCTCAGGGACCCGGCAGGGTTCCAGCACCACCAGGCAGAGATCGACCAGCGGCGCGAGGATCTGCGTGTCGGTGACCGGCAAAACCGGCGGGGCGTCGATGACCACATAATCGTAACGATCGCGCGCCATTTGCAGAAACTTTGCAAAGCGGTTCGAAGCAAGGATCTCAGCCGGATTCGGCGGCACCGTTCCGGCGGTCAGCAGGTCAAGCTTCGGCTTCTCGACATGGCGCAGCGCGGCCTGATTCTCGCTGGTGAGCAGATCGACCAGCCCCGGTACATTCTTGAGCCCGAACATGCCGTACAGAGACGGCCGGCGCAGGTCGCAGCCGACCAGCAACACCTTGGCACCGGTCTGCGACATGACCACCGCCAGGTTGCCGGCGACCGTTGATTTGCCCTCACCCGGCAGGGAGCTGCTGACCATGATGATCTTGTGCTTCTGCTTGGCGATCGTGTAGTTGAGATTGGTCCGCAGAGCCCGGAAGGCCTCGACCACGGGCGCTTTCGGTTCCAGGGTCGTCACCAGGCGTCTGCTTGGCAGCCGGGCGTCTTCATCGGCAAAGGGGATGCGCGGAATGATGCCGAAGACATTGAGGCCCAGTTTATCGCGGACGTCCTCGGCAGTCTTGACGGTCTGGTCCATGTAGTCGAGCAGAAAGACCAGACCGGTGCCGAGCATCAGACCGAGGATCAGGCCCAGAGCCAGGTTCTTCTTTTTGTTCGGCTTGATCGGCATTTTCGGGGTCAGGGCCGGGTCGATGATCTCGACACTGCTGATGGTGGCCGCTTCGGCGATGCTGGCTTCCTGCTGTTTTTGCAACAGGAAGGTGTAGAGTTCGGCGTTGACTCTGTGAATGCGGCTACGCTTGGCCAATTCCAGCTCGGCCTCCGGCACGTCCTTGAGCTTTTCGTCGAAACCGGCGATGGTCTGGGTGAGGTCGCGTTCTTCAAACTCCAGTTCCTGCCGCAGCGAATGGTAGGTGGAGAGCATAGCCTCCTGAACCCGGCGAATTTGTCCCTGCAGTTCAAGCACGGCCGGGTGAGCCGGCGTAAGATCCACCAGCAGGCCCTTGCGTTCGGCTTCAAGTTCAGCCATGCGGTTGGCGGCTTCGGCGATCTGCGGTACGCCCTCGATGGTCGGCGAGGTAAAGGCACTGTTGCCGGCGATGGCCTTGCGCAGTTCGGTGATGGCGTAATCAACCCGTTGCCGCTTGAGGACGACTTCGGCCTTCTGCTGCTCGAGGCTGACCAGTTTCTCAACCAGGCCGCCCCCTTCCGGACCAAGCGTGATCAGGCCGGTCTGCAGCTTGTATTCCTGCAGGTCCTGTTCGGAGCGGTCAAGCACGTCTTTCAGTCCGATCAGCTGCTGGTCGATAAAGTCGACCGTTTTGCCGGCCTGACGGGTCTTGCTGGCGACATTCAACTCGCGGTAGGCTTCGCTGAGAGTATTCACGACGTTGCGGGCATGAACCGGATCGCTGCTTTGACTGGAAACCCGCAGGATGTTGCTGCCTTTGCCCAGCTCGGTCACCCGCAGGTTGTTGAGCAGGTCATTGACCAGCGGTTCGACGGGTTGCCGCTCGAAAGTCATGGCCTGTCCGGCGGCCCCATTGGCGATGTCGAGTTGCAGGACGAGACCCTCCGCCCGGAACCGTTCGCCGCTCCTGGCTGAACCGAGCAGCCGCCCGGTCAGGTCGGTCACCTGGTAGCTCAACGGATCCAGCAGGGTAATGGTAATGCCCGGCCATTGTGCGCCGGCGGCGAACTCAAGAACAGAGGCGGCCAGCCCCTTAGCGTCCTTGACCACCTGCCACTCGAGATTCATGCGGCGGACGACCTGCTCGGCGAGGGAGCGCGAACGGAGAACTTCAATTTCCGTGGACAGGGTGTTGTCTGATTCGACGCCCAACTCTGCGAGCATACCGCCCTTTTGCGCTTTTTGGACCTCGAGTGTAGCATAGGCCTCGTAGACCGGCACACGGGTGTAGGTGTACAGGGCAATACCGATGAACACCAGGAGAAACACCAGCAAAGCGATCTTCCAGCGCCGCAGCACGACATTGATATAGTCTGTGAGGTGGGCTTCTTTTTCGAAGGCGTCGAAGTTACCGGGCTGTTTATCTTTGCTCATGACCACTCACTGGAAACACGGGACACCGGACCCAAAGGGCCCACTGCGACCGGTCTTGTTAATTAGAATCGCTATATCTATAAGCATGCCGTTACAACGGCGGCGCGGAACAAAGGCCGGGGGCGCGCAAAGCAAACACCGTATGGCCGAATGCTTGTGGCTTTTGCTTTGCGCGATGTGCGTCCGTTGTTCCGCGGTGTGCTGCTGATGACCCGTACTTTTTAATTGCTCAAATATTTAATCTGCACAAACGGCTGGACCACGGCGCCCAAGGCCTGGAAAGTCGGCAGGATCTCGGCCATCACCTCGTTCCAGCCGCCCATGCGCGTCTTCGGCACGTAGATGATATCGCCATCCATGAGCGCCAGCGGCAGAGCCCGACCGTTGACCACCTGGCCGAGATCGATCACCATCAGCTGGCCGCGGGTGGGCGACAGCGAACGGATGATCCGCACATGCTCATGATCGTAGGGCTTGCCGTCGAGGCCGGCAGTGCTCAGGGCCTGCAACAGATTGAGGCGGCCGTTGGCCATATCTACCGAGCCAGGGTCTTTGACCTGGCCGAACACAAAGACCTGCTGCTCTTCGTTGCCCGGTACGTAGATGGCATCACCGGGATGGAGCTGGACGTTCTGCTTGAGGTCATTATTGTAAAGCAACTGGTAAATATCAACCGGCTGGACCTTGTCGGAGCGGATCAAGCGGGCACCACGCATATTGGCGCTATCGTGCAGGCCGGCCCCGAGCGCAATCCCGTGCATCAGCGAAGTCGGTCGGTCCAGGTAGTAGAGCCCCGGACTATTGAATTTGCCGAGCAGGTAAAGCGGCTGCGATTTGAACTCGAGGATCTCGACCGATATCACCGGTTGTTTGATATAGGCGCTGAACGCTTCGACCAGCCGCACATGAATATCCTCGACAGTCAGCCCCGCCACTTCGATACCACCAACCAGGGGCAGCAGAATTTTGCCGCTGGTGTAAACGCGAAACCCACCCAGGGTGTCGCTCCGGTCATCGCCATTGCTACGTTCCACCAGGCCGGGTACGGAAATCGACAGCACGTCGCCGGCGCCGATGCGATATTCGGAGAGACTGGTCGGATCCATCGCCGGCGGCGGAGGCACAATGACCTCCTGCAGATCAATAATGGCGGAAGTCTGGTCATTAATGTCGATGACGGTGCCGGGTGCGTACAGCTCGTAGCGCGAGCAGCCACCCAAGATCAGGGCCAGCAGCAACGCCCCGAAGCCGATTCGGAATTTATTCATTGCACACTCCTTTTTCAAAAGCAGTCAAATCCAGCCAGTCCATATGTCGCCGGCAGGCCGCAGGCGACAAAATCCTGCAAGTCCAATTTAGCTCTGACACTGCAGTTATTATTCAAGCCAGGAGACCGCCTGCGGTTGACAACCGCAGGCCATGGCAGAGGGTTTCTTGGCCGCGGCCTAGCGACTCATAATGTTGATTTCGACCCGGCGGTTCTGGGCACGACCGGCGGTGCTGGCGTTGCTGGCCACCGGCTTGATTTCGCCATGCCCGTGCGCGACGATCTGTTCTGGAGCGACACCGTAGTTATCGATCAGAGCCTGGCGCACATTGACGGCGCGGCGCAGGGAGAGCTCCTTGTTGTAGGCCGCACTGCCCTGGTCATCGGTATGGCCGGCGACAATCACATCGTAACCGGGATACCTGGCGATGAAGTCAGCGGCCAGAGCGAGTTCCGCGGAATGAGCCGAGGTGACCCGGGCCTGGTCGACGCCGAACAGCAGATTGAGGGTCAAGGAAGCGATCTTTGCCACCGGCTTGGCACACCCCCGTGCGTCCACAGCCGTTCCCGCCGGTGTATCGGGGCAGGCGTCCAGGTAATCGAAGACGCCATCGCTGTCACTATCGACCGGACACCCCTCAGCAGTGACCCGAACCCCGGCCGGGGTTTCCGGGCATTTGTCGTTCCGGTCGGTCACCCCGTCGCCATCGTTGTCAACCGGTTGCGCCGGCACGGCTGCAGCCGTGGCCGCCGGTGCGGCAATACGCTCGATGACCGGCCGGGCGGATGCGCCGCCGAACTGGAAACTCAGGCCGAGCATGGCGGAAAGATGGTGGCGGATGGTGGAACTGTCCCCCCGGCGCAGCCGGTTATCGGTCCGGCCGTCGAGAATATGGCGCAGGTCGAGGCGCAGAGCGGCGTTGTCGGTCATGGCATATTTGAAGCCTCCGCCCCAGTAGCCCATGAAATCCTCATCATCGCTGGAGGTTCCGTCCAGGTCGTAAACCATCCCGCCAACCCCGGCTGCCAGATAAGGGTTGAAGGCCTGCTCCGGCTGGAAATGATAGAGACCACTCAGGCCAAAGGTCCAGACATCGATATCAAGCCCCGCGGCATTTTCGGTGGAGGTAAAGCGAACATCCGTTTCAATGGCCCATGTCGGGGTAATATTATAGCCCAGGGCCAGGCCGAAGGAACCCCCGTCATCGAGGTCCATGCCGCCATCGAACAGTTGGAAACCGGCCATCGGCGTCAAAGTGGTCGCGCCCACCCGATTCTCCGCAAAGGCAGCCGTGCTCAGAGCAAGGCCAAGGCAAAGCATCACAATTACACACCTTCCCACGAATTTCAGCATTACGTAACCTCCCAGAACGTTAAGAGCAAGAAGAAAATCAAGCGGAAGTGATTATAGGATAATCGCGTTATATTTCAAGGACATATTAGGAGAATCCGGTTTCCCGGCCAATCCCACCTGTTTACACTGCACACTATGCAGGTCCTTGCTCAAAAATGAAAGTTTTTTCAGCAAATTGCCGTCTTCGTGACAAAACGACACATGGAGATTCCTGCGCCCCTCCTTCGCGCAGGAATCTCCATAATGCCGAGGTTGCACTATAGCAGCCACTTCTCAAAAATTTCTCAAAACGCGCCGCCCGACCGGGCTTTTTTTAAAAGAAAATTAGCTTTTAGCGGATTTTTCCGCAAATCGCTTGCCGGGCTCCGTATGGTCGCCGGGGAAAAAGGCCCTGCGCGAAGGCAACCCGCGGCATTTTTCCTCAGGCATTCAAGAACCGAAATTCCCGCAAAAAAAATGGCCCGTCATTAACGACGGGCCGAAAAACAGCTCAGCAACATTGCACAGGGATAAAAGAGCCACCGCCACCCTCCTGGTCATTGCATCGAACGACATTCCCTCCGGTTCCTGCATCGCATCGCATCGCATCCCCTCCGGCAGAGCAGCGTCCCCTCCCGCGCGCTCTGCATGACATGGCATGCCCTGCTGGCGGCTTTGCTAACCATCCCATTCATAAAAAACTCTAGAATTCCTCCTGCATGCAATTGCCACCGGTTCAGGTTTCCGGAGCGCCGATTCTGGTGACCTTTTGCCGGTTGCCATCGATGTCAACCAGAATCGTGACCGGTCCGTTGCTGCCCGGTTTCTCAAGGATCACCCGATCCCGGCTGATCGCAGCGATACGCAGCTCCGGACCGACTGCGTCACCGACCCTGAACAGGCCCATCCGGCCCCGTGGATCGGTCAGGATGGCGGCCTGTTCCATCTCTGAAGACTTGTGGAACTGCCAGGCATCGAGTTCAGCGGCGCACAGGCTTCCGGGCTGGAGCAGGGACAAGGAGAGCAACATCCCGCCAAGCAGCGTAGCCAACTGATTCTCCTTGCGGGGCCGGCCGCGCGGTTTAAAGCTGTCTTCAAGCCCGTACTCCTTGCAGACCTGCTGCTGCCAGTCCGGCGCACCAAACGGAATCTGGCGTGAGGCGCTCATCTTGAGACGGCCGAGGGCCCGTTCACCGAGCAGGGCGTCCACCGAAGCCGACCAGTCATCGGTCAGCGGGACCGGCAGTTCATCAAGCTTCTGCCTCCGGTTGCCCCAGTAATTTTCCCGATGCGACGACCAGACATAGTCCTCGGCCGTTTCGACCAGGCCCTGCCGCAACGGGTGCCCCTCGATGAAACTCATGACGGTCAACAGGTGTTCATCCTCCTGAACCAGGAAACTTTTGTAGCGGCCCTGCCAAAGGGGGCCTTCAGTCCCGTAGTAATCATTGAAGCGCCTTGCGAAGCTGGTCTGCAGCCACTGCATGCAGTGGCTCAGGTTCCGCGCGCGGTGCGGCCTGACCAGCAGGTGGAAATGGTCTCTCAGCAGACAGAAGGCGAACAATTCCACCTTGTAGCGCTGCTTGGCGTAAAGCAGCATATCCAGAAAGGCGAGATGATCGTGCCCCTGTCGGAACACCAGCTGTCCGGCGTTCCCCCGATTCATGACATGATAGATGCAACCGTCTCCCAAAGTTCGCGCTTTGCGTGGCATGCTTCCCTCCCCCGATAAGCTTAATAATAATAGCTGTGGCATTCATGGCCCGCCCCGGCCGTACTTGTTCCGGATGTACTCCGCCTGCAGGTCGGCATTCGGCTCGAGATTGCGCGAGCCATTCGGGTTGGTGCCGTAGCCGATCCGCACGTTGACCCAACGTTTAGATGGGTGGGTTTCAACCTGTAGCATGCTGTAAAAGACACCGCCGCGCCCTTCGACAAACAACCAGCGCTGTGAAGTCGCTTCGGTTTCTGGAATCTCCAGAACGAGTTCCTGCTGATACCCCGCTTCCGGTGCTTCGTACTGCTCTGGCTCACCCATGGCAAGCCCCGTATTTTCGTCCAGAGCGTTAAAAACCAGCCGATAAACACCATCTTCCTTGTCAAGGGAAATCTGTAGATCACTATGCCAGTCTTTAAATATCATTTTCTTATATCGAACATATTCTGGCTCAGACCATCTATTGCCAACGAGGTCAACTACCCAATTTGAGCCTTGGCCAGGACGCAACTGAAAACTTGCGTGTCCCGTCAGAACCAACGTCGGCGGCCCTTTTTTTCGCACCTTGAAAACGACAGGCTGCTCCGGAAACTCACCAAGCGCTCTTTGCTTGTTGCCCTTGCTGAATCGGAGACCCCGATTCGTGCGGTTGTACTTGAAATGGTACTGGTAGCCGTCTTTGACGATTTCAACCAGGTACAACTGGTAGCCGGTCGCCTCGATCCTGAAGCGGCCCGCGTGGTCCGTGGTTCGCCTGATGAGCTTCTGATCGTCGAGCATCGGTGTCGGCGGCAGCCAGGTCAGACGCATGATGACTTCGGCGTCCGGCACGGGGTTGCCATCGAGATCCTCCACCATGCCGTAGAATTCAATGGGGATGGTGTTGCGTTCGTAGTTGGCAGCCAAAGCCTGCTGACGTTTTTCCCGCGAAGAAAAGCCAGTCGCAGCAACAGCCTCCGGCGCAAGATGCATTAAAAGCCCATTGGCCAGAAAGCTCAAAAGCAGCATACCGGTTATCCTTGATTTCAGCATTGATCACTCCTGACTGTCGCCAAGCAGTATAAGGTCCGCGTCATCAACAAAAGCGCTCCAATAGCCAATTTCTTTGCCAATGTTCGATTTGAATTGCCGGCTGTGCGAATAGTCTTTTTCATCAAACCCGAACAGGGCGGACAGGTCTTTTGACTGCGGGCTGAACACCGCCGGCGCCTGAACCGCGCCGAGGGCCTTGGCCCGGGATTGCGCTCCGAAGGCAAAGATTTCATAACGATCCGCCGGAAAGCGCAGATCCCGCGTGCCGAGAGAGGTCATTTCTGCCATCGCCGGGGCGCTCTCGTAATCATGCTTGACGAAGCCTTCTCCGGGCGACGGCTGGGCCGGATAAACGTCGATCCCGCCCACGTAATCGTAGCCGATCGAATCGTCGGGTCGGGTTCTGTTGTTGAATTCCCATGCCGGCAGGATCGCCCCTGCCGTGGTCAGCGCATAGTCTTTCTCGTTAAAGTAACTGAAGAGTTGGCCGTTCTGAACTTTTTGAGGCACCTGCGCCAGGTAGGGGGCAACCGGCTCTTCGCCCGGGTATGCGCCGAAAACCTCCGGCGTCTGGTAATCAAACACCGCCAACTGCGGCATGAAATCTGCGACCTGCGGGTGATAAAAACTGGCCGACAGCGCCGCCTGCGACGCCACGTAGGAATGCACGGTCCCGGCCGGCGCCAGGTTGATCGCCTCGCCGGCGACCACGTTGCCCTGGCTGTGAGCCAAAATCCGCACCTGGCCGGCATGCCGGCCGCCGATCGGCCGATCCGCATCGGTCAGCAACCCGGCGAGCACCGCCGCGGCGTGCCAGGCGCGGTGTTCGCTGTAGTCGTAGTTGACATGAGCTTCACTTATGGGAGGTAGCGTGCGGCAGGGCCAGTCGAACAAGCCCACCCCGCCCTGGTAGCCGTGCCACCAGAGCCGCTTGAACATCGTCTCGGCATAACGCTGCTTCTTCCAGTCTTCCATGTTCCAGCCATGAATGAACACGACATACTCATCTCGGGCCGGCTGGTAGCCTGCTTCGCGGATGGCATGCAGGCCGGTCTCCACCGGGTGTAAATCGTCTCCGCTGGCCGCCAGCAGAAAATGATCGTAAAAGTCGGTTATCTCCCGGATATCCAGCCGTACGCGCTTCTCGATCACCGGCACGCCGCGGTACGCCGCCGTGACCACCAGGTCGCCGCGCCCGGCCGCGAGCCCCTCGAACAGGAAACCGGCGACCTCACCGGGTGGCAGCCAGTCGGCCGCCAGGCGGGCAGGGTCGGGACCGATCATGGCCAGGCGCCGTTCAATCAGCTGCAGGTCGGGCTGGCGATCGTTCACATCGAGTTCGAAGCCCAGGTATTTGTCGGTGCCGTCCACGGCCCGGAACAGGTTGACCATCGGTGCCGCCGCCCCTGCCGAAGCTTCGGTGCGCGCGGCAAAGCTGAAGGTGCCGGCCGGCAGGTTGCCGCCGATTATGAAGTGCAGCCGCGCAAAATCCTCGAGATCGCGTTTGGTGCGGATCAGGTTGTCCCGGGCGTCTTCGAGTGCGCTGTTCAGGTCGTCTTCCTGGCAAAGGTCCGGATCGAGCACGGTGTCCGGGGTGGTCAGGGTGTCCAGACAGGAATTGTCGTCGTAGTCATTATTGACCCAAAACAAAATCTCTTCATCGGCTGGTTTTTCAAATTCCAGGAAACGGTTTCGATTCCCATCCACCGCCAGATCGAAATTGACGACGGTCACCGGCACCGTCTTCTCAAGAGCGGAGCCGCCTTCCGGGATGAAGCGCACGACCAGGCCGTCGGCCTTGAGCCCCGCACTCTCGGTGCGGCCTTCGAGATAGAGGCGCAGGGTTGCGGGCAGCGTAACCTGGCGCGCCTGGCCGGCCGTCAACAGGACCCCGTTATCGTCGTAAACCGCCAGGTGGTCAGGGTTGGCAACGGTAAAACTCCAGCTGCCCTGCGATGCGCCAGCAATGGCAGGCAGCTGCAGATCAACAGCCTTGAATTCGTCGTCGATCGTGCCCCCGGGGCCAGCTTCCAGGTCATTGTTCAAAAGGACAAAGGCCCCGGCCACCTCGAGTTCGGCTGCGGACAACCAGGTCCCGGGCACGCCGGCCACCTTGACATCGAAAGTGCCGGAGGGCAGAGCCACCCGCTCGCTCCGGATTTCCGCATCACCCCACCCGTAGTTGAGGACAGCGGCCACTTCGTAATGACTGCCCGGTGCAAAACGGAAACCTTTATGCAGGGTTGCTGAGGATGTCCCGCTGACCGCGGTCGGCACCGACATCACCAGGAAACCATCCTGGTAGAGCAGAAATGAGGCTGAAATCGCCGTATAATCGGCGGGCAGAATGGTAAAATTGACCGGGGTATCGTGAAGCAGAACGCCCTCGGCATCAAGTTCGAGCCTCGGCAAAGCCGACAGCCCGCCGATGGCAACGCCGGTGTAGGTGACCTGCCAGTCGCCGGCGAATGTGCTGGTTTCCTCGCTCGGCGCAGAGGCGCAGCCGCCAGCGTCCGCGCAGACGTTATCATAGAGAGTGACACGACGCTGCGCCCGGGCGGCCACCGGCAGAACCTGTTGTCCCAGCGCCAGGCTGACCTGGGCGGCATAGACGCCGGGAGCTTCGTCCGAAGGGACTGCGACCTGACCGGCGATACTGACTTCTATCTGCTGCGGCGTGATCCGGTTGAAGCGGCCATCTCCCTGGATCTGCGGACATTGCTGCTGAGCGTCCGCACAGGTCAGGATTTCGACACCTTCCCTGGCGCTTTGTCCTTCGGCGAACAGGCGCGGCTTGACTTTGAGGGTGGCCGCTTGGCCGGCCGGGCGGACCGGGTAGTCTTCGCGTTGCAGGGTGAAGTAGGCGAGCGGCGGCACCGCACTGCCGCAGGCGCCGCCCGGCACGGTCAGCGAAGCAAGGGCAAAGGTGACATCCGCCGGCGGTGTTGCCAGGGCCGGGCCGGCATAGGCGGCGGTAACCGGGTAGATACCATCCGGGAAGCTGCCGAGCACGACCCCGGCGGCGACCACTCCGTTACTCATGGAAAGGCCGGTTACCGGTCCGGAAACCGCACATTCGCCCCAGGCCGGAACCTGGTCGAGGCAGCTGCGCTCGGTGGACAACTGGGCCAGCAGCTGGGTCTGGTTGGCGGCCGCCGGGTCGCAGAGGCCGGAGTTGGCGCTTGGTCTTGCCGTAGTAAATTCGACCGGGACATTGGCCACCGGATTGCCGAACTGATCCTGAACCGAGGCGCCTACGCTGCCGGCATACTGCAGGATGCTGCCGCTGCCGCCAGCCGTGAGAGCCTGCATGACCTGCGGCTGGTCCGGCAGGGCCAGCGCCACAAAGGGCTGGGTTAACCCGAGGCCGCTGGCCAGAGTGGCGGTTACCGTCTGTCGACTTGCCCAGGTGGCATACTCATCGCCCTCCGTGTGCCAGGACAGGGTGCTTTGAGCGGTACTCTGGCCGGCCACCAGGGTCACTTGCGCCAGACCACGCCAGTTGGTAGGCACAACCAGAGTGGGGCCCTGCACCGGGACTTCAGAATCCGCGGCGACCAGCTGTCCGCCGCCGGCAAGCACAGTGAAGGTCACCAAGGCATTTCTGACCGGCACGCCTGCAGAGTCGCGCACGTAGACCGTCAGCGGCCTGGCGAAGGGCTGGCCAACGACACCACTCTGCAGGTCGGTCACTGACAGCTTGCTGATGACGCAAGCTGCATCGGGATCGGTATTGGGCGGCAGACTGAAGGGGTTGTTAAACAGGTATCTCAGGAGGTCGCTCCAGGCTTCGGTGCGGGTGACCGTGTTGCCGCCGGCAGTCATGCCGGACAGCATGTAGCCAGCGGCGCCGTCTTGCGGATCCTCCTTGATATAGCCGGTCCCGCTCCAATCGAAATAACGGATCGGCTGGGCCGGCACATGAACCGTCCAGCCAAGACTGAGCGCCTCAGCGATATCTGTTCTGACGTTTTCGGCAAGTTGCAGGTTTTCCAGCTGCGTGCCGACGTTGCCGGCATCGAACGTCAGGATCGGCACTCCGGCGTCGCCGGCGAGACCGAACAACTTGGCCGTCGAGATGGCTGCCAACCCGAAATTATCGATAAACAGTCGATCTTCGAGCACCGAGCCGTGCAACGCCGACAAATGCATGAAGTCCTGCTTACGTCCGTCAGCCGGACCACTGCGTTGCTCGATGGCAACGCTGCGCAGATCGGCGTCGAGGAACAAGCCCTGCAGGTTGAGCTCTTGAGGCTCACCAAGCAGTTCAACGACCTCAAGCTGACCGCCCAAGCTCACCAGGTCCGGCAAGGGTCTTGCCAGGCTCAGCTTGAAAAGCTCGCTCAATTCACGCTCGCCGCGATTCCAGCGGTCCACATAGTCGAGGGCGGCACGGTGGAGCAGATCCAGGGCCAGCGGCTGGCTTGCGGCGGCTTCAGGCATAACGGCCTGCTGGGCGACCAGGCCGAACAAGAGCGGATAGCCGGTCTGCACACGGTTTATGGTTGCGGCGGTCGCGGCCGGCGAAGTGAGCGTGATCAACAGATCGAAACCTTCGCCCGGGGCAAACCCCGCGCCGGCCACCGCCAGGCGTTGATCATCAACCAGCAGCACCGGCCGCAACCGAACCAGGTAGGCCGGCGTGTTGGCGAGGCCGCCCCAGAGATTGATCATTTCATGGTCGGCAAGGCTCTCGGCTTCGAAATCCAGCGCGATCTTGCGATTCGACAATTGATGGACCGGCAAGGTGACATCGAGCAACGCTTCGTCATTGCCGATGCGAAAATTCACGGCATGCATCAGGTCGGCGGGCAGGAAAGGACTCTCGCCGGTCACGGCAACCTCGGTGAACTGCAGGCCGGGCGGCAGCAGCCCGGCTGTTTCGACCTTCTGCCGGCGGCCATGCAGCAGGTCGGCATAGGTTGTCACTGGTGCAGCCTCTGCCAGAAAGGCCGTTGCAGCGTCTCTGATCGCCTCAAGCGGCGTGGCGGTCCGGGTCGCAGCCAGGTAGTTTGCACGCATGCCGGCAAGGGGATTGCCCGGTGCGGCATACAGATCGAAACTGCCTTGCTCCTCGTAGCCGGCCACCTTGATGCTGGTATCAAGGGGCACCCAGATTTTGCCATGGTTGTCGGCCATCGCACCTCGATAATTGGCATAGGGGACCTGCGTTTCGACCCAAATGTGTTCGACCCGGTAATTGATGATTTGGCCACCGGCCATCACCGCCTGGCAGGGGATGCCTGCCTTGCGCAGAAAGTTGCCAAGCAGGTCCGGGTCATCGATGCCGGTTGCTGCGCGGAGGCTTGCCAATCCCGGGAAAAACTCGATGACCCCACGGACATAGCGGGCCGGGTAGCCTGCGGCACGCAGCAAGGCGATCAGCAGGGCCGCCTGATCGGCATCATTGCCGCTGCGCTGGCGCAAGGTTTCCTCGGCGCCTTTCATACCGCCCCGGTACCACTCGGTGGCAATATTGTTCTTGACCCATTCATAAATATCGACCGGGTCCCAGTTGAGCTTCTGCGCCTGTTCGGCAATGGCCTGCGCATGCGCGCTGATCACGGCGCTGACCGGGGCGGTGGCGGAGGAGAGCAGATCCTCAGGATTTGCCGCCGCAGCCGAACGCCGGTAGGCAGGCACCACCACCGGCTCAAATTGCAGGGGGATGTCCATTGCCTTCAGGCTCTGGTAAGGGAGCTGCCCGTGCAGTTGACCGTGCCGCTGCGGCTGCAGTTGTTCGAGCAGTTCAAGGGCACGTTCGAGCCTGGCGGAACTGACTCCTGCCGGCGCGGTCATTTCCTGCAACAGTCCCAGCAATTCACTGCTCACCCTCAGGAAACGGTCGGCCATGCGGGCCTGCCGCTCCCTGATGGAGCCACCCACGGTTTCAGCCTGTTCGCCATGTTGCCGGAAGCGCTCGGTGAGCAGCAGGTGTCCGGCTCTGAAGTCTGTCAGCAGATGTGTCATCTGATCGACCTCGTCGGCCAAGGGAAGCTCGGCGGACAAATGGTTACGAAGAGTCTGCAGGAGGATCTGGATGCGCTGCGAGGTAATGGTAAAGCTCTTGATATGTGATGACTTTCCGTCATCGGCATGGGCCAGGCCGCACAACAGCCAGACCAGAACACCGACCAAAATAAGGTGCGTTTTGCGCACGATCCCCTCCCCTCGGCAGATCCCCATAACCGCAAGCCGTTCAAATCCCCCCGGAATCAAAAACCGGGCAGCTGAAGGCATAATTTCCTTCGGCAACCCGGCTATCTTCCCGGTCAGGGGAGACCCGCGGCTTTCCGTCCCCTCCTCACAGAAGGTTTGGCATTGTCGGGATATCAAATAGAACAGCAGTTGAAAATGATGAGGCGCACATTAGTTCAAACAAATCATTAGAGTCAAGTAATTTAAATTGGGACAATGCCCCAGGCTTTGCCGTGCGGGAGGATTTTTTGAGAAAAACTTTCAGGGAATTGAACGGTTGCAGCGACAAAAAAGAAACAAAAAAAATCCCCCGTTAAAGAGTCCAGGAGAAGCCCGGCCGTTCTCCCCGGGCGATGTAAGCCTGTGGCAAGCGCCTGTCGGCAGCCGGCGAATTCAGCCTTTGCGGATGCGCGGATCGGCGAGCGCATAGCTGAGATCGGCGAGCAGATTGCCGACCAGGGTGAGGACGGCGCCGATCACCAGGATTCCCATGATCAGGGGATAGTCGCGCATCATGACGCCGTCGTAGAAAAGCTTGCCCATGCCGGGGATGGCGAAGATGGTTTCAAAAATAACGCTGCCGCCGATCAGGCCGGGGACCGACA
>RRYU01003674.1_pt1 | contig 21733 bp, 17 predicted proteins | sample 2162651 | NCBI WGS metagenome assembly RRYU01 (sample SAMN10267283, study PRJNA491782) | microbial mat metagenome | isolation source: biomat in the production well | place: Japan: Minami-Kanto gas field, natural gas well KTG3 | collected 2017-06 | reverse complement strand
CCCCCCTCTCCCCGCTGGGGAGAGGGGGGTATCCACCTGGCGGTGTCACGCGGCGGCGAAGCCGCCGCGTGACACCGCCGAATTTTCTCCCCCTCCCCTTCCAGGGGAGGGGGTAGGCGGGTGGGGTATCCAGCCTGGCACCGGCATCATCGAAAAAGTCTACACGTGAAAGGTCTCCGGCAGCCCTAAAGTTGATGCGTATGGGGCCGGAGGCCCCCGCATGCCCCCAACATAAAGTAAACCTGTACCGTGTCTAATAGTGTAAAATAGCACCAGAAAGATCACAAAACTGCACAAGGAATAGCCCCGTGAACGACAACGACATTGCATCGGCATTTCACCAGGAGATGCTCAGTATCTATGACCAGGCTACGGAAGTTGGCTATCGGCCAGTCCGTTTTCGTCAGATGGTGCAAGAACACGGCGGTCTCGATACTGCCCGCCGCCTCCTGGCTATGGATGGCGTCGCCTCAGGCATAACGACACTCTGGGAGAAGGGACGGCTGGATCTTAGCACAGAGGCCCTGATGCTCAAACCAGCATATGCGACCCTCTTTACCCAAGCAGAGCGCGAGAAGGCCCGCCAGACCCTGGCCGAATATGGCTATACTGCGCCCTGGGATATGCCTGGCAACGATAACACCCCCGCACCTGATACACCGACTCCCTCGCTGGTCGAGCGGCTGGCACGCGCCGTGACCCATACGCAGGGCGATAACAATGAAGAGAACCCCCAACATATGATCGCACCAAATCGGCCCATGACGATGGCCGAGGCCGCCTACACCATCCTGCGCAAGGCTGGCGGTGGCCCGCTGCATCTCACTAACATCCTGGAACAGGCCCTTGAGCAAAAACTGATCGAGCCAACTGGACAGACCCCCCAGCTTTCGCTTGCCAGCATTATGCTGCGCGATGGACGCTTCAACAACCTGGGCAAAAATATGTGGGTGCTTGCCGCCCCGCCCAATGTCACTGCCGATCAGTCCGACAAGCATGTTCCTTTACCACCCGATTACATTCCCCAGATCTACGCCGGGTCAGAGGTGTCGTGCTTCCGGATCCATTTTCCCTTTGACCTCTGGCCGGAAGCGCACGAACGCGGCCTGATTGCCATCAGCTTCGCTGATCAACCGCATAATCAGAGTGTGCAGCGATTTAAGACGATCAAACCAGGCGATCGCATTGTTGCCTATGTCCAGAAGGGCCGCATTGGTGGTGTTGGTGTTGCTACCAGTGCCGCCTATGATATGCGCACTGCCCAGCATCCTACCGCGGCTGTGGCCTCTTTCGACGCCGACTATCCACAGCGGATTGAGGTGGCCTGGGCCGAGCATCCCGCTACCCCGATCAGCTTGCTTGCTACGCTCCAGCAGATTGATCATACCAGGCTCTATAACCGCTTGCGCAATCCCCATACGGTTATGCCCCTTCCCCGCGCTGATTATATCAGCGTGCTCGCGCTGCTTCAGGTAGATGATCCTCAGCCAGTTGCGCCCTCGCCGTCTTCCGATGATTGGCTCGCGCCTTCGCTCTACTGCGACTTTATTCGCTCACTCGATGATACGCCCTATACCGCCGATGCCCTCTCTGTGCAGGCACAGCAGTTTGGGCAAAAAATCGGTATCACCGATCCCTCGGAACTGTCGGATCATTTGCGCCAGTTGCGCGTGCTGGTCAGTCACGATAGCAATGCTGAAACGTATCAGCGGCAAGCCTATGTCGAGGGCAATCCCGCTGCGCTCCTGCGGCTTATGACGCTGGCCTTCTTGCTGCCGAATGAAGAACATCCTGAAACCTATACCCTGCCCGCCCGTGCGATTGTGCCACGCCTGCGTACGACTACAGCATCCCAGCCGAGCGATACGTTCGCGCCAGAGTTGGGCGCATACGGGCCGCAATTGCTGGCCTGGTACGCCGAAGCGGCGCTGGTTCGCGTTGATGGCCCCGACTGGCATGCCCTCCCCGATGCCCTTGAACCACTCGCGGGCGACGATCCGGCTACCCAGATGTATAACCGCTTCCTGCGTACACTGCTGGCCGAACTCGACGGTGTGCCCGGCGATCTGGCCCATGTTCCGCTCGATCAGCCGCTGCCGCCGATCACGAACCTTGATGCCCGCCTGCACGAACTAAGCCGCGACTTGATTGTCGATGAACAGGTGGTCAAGCGTATCTGCCGCTCGCTGCTGGCCGGGCGCCACGTTGTGCTGAGTGGCCCTCCTGGCACGGGCAAAACAGAACTGGCTATGCGCTTGCCTGCTTTGCTCTGGCGCGAGGATGCCCGGACATTCACTTACCTGACAACTAGTCTGGATGCGTTGCCCGTTGCGACCCGAATAGAGCAGCGCCATGGCTATGCGGTTGAACTGGTTACTGCCACCGAGGATTGGGGTGTGCGTGATGTTGTCGGCGGCATCGGCCCACGTCTGGATGGCGACGGGTCGAGTGGTACGTTGCGCTATGTGATTGAGTATGGCCACCTTACCCGTACTGTGCTGCGCCACTTTGCCAATACCAACGATGGGCGCACCTTGCAGCCCACCCTGACCCGCCGCGACTACCGCGATAACCGCGATAAAGAACGGCAGCGTTATCGCGGCATCTGGCTGGTGATCGATGAATTTACGCGTGCGCCTATTGATGCCGCCTTCGGCAGCTTGCTGACTACGCTGAGTGGTGGCGAACAGGCCACGCTGTCTGTCCCCACGCCCGGCGGCATCGAACGCCCGGTGCGGCTGCCGCACGACTTTCGCATCATTGGCACGCTGAATTCGTTTGACCGCCACTTTCTCAATCAGATGAGCGAGGCGCTCAAACGGCGCTTCGACTTTATCGATGTGCTGCCGCCGCATCCCCGCCACGAGGCATACGAGCAGGGCATTGCCGTCAAACAGGCCCTGCAGCGTCTGCATGCCACCGGGCTGGTTGCCATACGCAGCGCAGGTACGCCGCAGAGCTACCACTGGCAAGGTGTGATCAGCGCCCAACCCGACACCAACGCCGGTCTGCTGCGCTACACCTGGCAAGCGCATGCCGAAGATGCCCGTGCGGCCCTGGAGTCGTTCTGGCAGATCTTTCGCGCTATCCGTGTGTTTCGCCAGCTTGGCACCGCCCAGGCTGTGGCCGTCTATGCCAACCTCTTCACCGGGCGCATGCTCACCATGTCCTGGGCCGAGACGCTCGATACTGCCCTGGCTGATACCCTGGCCGACCAGTTGCAAGTCCTGGCCCGCGACGAGCAGCGCACCCTCGATGCGTATATCGAGCATGCGGGCAATGCCGAGGCATTCACGCAGGCTGTTGCGGTCATTTTAAAAGAACTGCCGGTGGGTCGCCGCGCAAGTTTTCTGTATGCCCTGCGCGAAGCCAGCCGCCAGCGCCATGGAGAGACCAGCATCACCCTGGATGGCGATACTGCCCCTACCACCGAACAACTGGCGCAGGTCTTTGCCCTGGGGCAACCCCTCCAGCTGCCTACACCGGGCGCGTTCCGCAGTCGCCTGCACGATCTGATCGGCGAGCGGGGATTGTAGATGACCTACCATCCATCACCCGCAGAACGCGACGCTTTTCTCTGGCTACAGGGGCGCATGGTTGAATTGCTGCTGCGACACGATGTCCGCCGTTTTGGCGCAACCTTTGCCGAACAGCAGGCCGATATGGTCGCCGATCCGCGCTTGCAGCACTACCGCGAGCTGGCGGTACTCTTCTATCTGCGCGACGAACTATTTTCGTCGATCCTGCCGCGCATCAAGCGCCGCCTGAGTGTGGCCGCGCCTCGTGAGATGCAAACCGAAAGCCTGCCGCCACGCGGGCGCATCGACTGGCCGCGCACGATGATGGACGGCCTGCGGGCGCGCCCCGGCGAGCCGCCCCTTACTGTCACTACGCGCCAGCGCCGACGGCACTTTACCACACCCGAAAACCTGCTGACAGTGATCACCTTGCTGGAATACCGCACGCTTGTGCAGCGCCTGCTGGCCGATGAGGTTGTGTACAACCGGGCGCAGTCGTTGCGCCATCCCTTGCACGAGATCGTTGCCACCTGCACCCGCGAGCTGGTTTTTCCTCAGTTCGCCGGACTGGTACACACCAGCGAGGCGATCGTGAGCGGTCATGCTGCCCAGTCCATCGAAGAACTGGAAGCGGCGGTCACAGCCAACCTGCTGCCGGGGCGAACCAGCGCCTATGATGACCTGCTGGCCTGGCGGCGCAAACTGGCACGACTGCACCTGCTCGATCGCACCCGGACGCAGGCATTGCCCATGCTCGGCAGCGACCCGGCGCGTGATAATTATCTCTATCAACTGTGGCTATTCTACGAACTGGGTGATTTGTTGCAGCAGCAGGGGCGGCTGCGGAACTGGGATACACGCAAGATGCGGCTTACCTTTACCTGGGGCACAGACGCATCCCCGCGCACCTATGATCTCCAGCACGACCAGGGCATCGACCAGTACTGGCACAACGCCCCCGGTGTACGGCCCGACCTGTACATCGCACGCGCCGATCGCCCGGAAGTGCGCAGCAACACCACCCTGATCTGGCGTACGCCAGGATATATGCTTGATGCCAAATACTATCGCCCCCGGTCGTCTCCCTATGCCCCTGGCAACCCGGTCAAGCGCATGATCGCTGACCTGCACCTGACTGGCGAGCGCCATGGCGCGCTGCTATTTGCCTTCCAGAGTGGCTCCGATCAGCACACACCCGCCGACGAAGACGCCCACGAGCCAGACGTAGACACGCTCAGCCAGACGCATCAGCCGCTCTACGCAGTCACACCCACCTTGACTGGCACACAGACCACTGTGCCCGATGTATGCGTCGAGGTCTGGCGTATACAGCCCGCCATCGACGCCAGCCCCCGTGCCGTGCAGAGCATACTCCAGACCTTGCTCGACCACATCCACCAGACGCTTGCCGACCAGATAGAGCCACGCTGCCGGGGTGTCTTCCTCGACAGCCTGGGTACTAACGCCCACGGCGCGATCTCTGCTACCAGCGACCTGATCCAGCGCAGCGGAGCAGCCGTTACGGACGACCTGGACAACCTGCTACTCTGCCCCAAGCCCCACATCGGCCCCTGGCGCATCGATCTGGTCAGCCTGCACAATGACTGCTGCACCAATCCACATCTATGCCACATTATGCACCAGAACGACGCCCGCAAGCCCCAGCGCCTGACCACACTAGACGACGTGACAACAGCCATCCGTACGACAGACAACATCGCAGACCAGGATGAGCAGATCGCCGTGGCGACCCGGCAAGTACTGGTGATCACGCGACGCTACGCACAGTTACTCCAGCCCGACATTGCCCACTATCGCCGCTGGATCGGTGAAGAACTTGACCTGGGTGATCGCTTCAACACTACCCCGCTGCTAACTGATACACAGCGGGAAACCCTGGCGCTGGCCCGCTTTCTCTGGGAGCAGATCGAACACATCCGCGCATCGAACTTTGCTGCACCAACGCTGCTCTTTACTGGCGTCTTAGAAGAAGTGACACACATCACCCTGTATGCCCACTGTCGCCCCCTGTGCCATGCTCGCAACGGGCAACCCCTGCAGCGCACGCTGGGCGCACTGGGCAACAGCAAAAAACGCGGTGGGGCCAACTGGGACATTCTGGAAATCGATATTGTGCAACAGCAGCACTGGAACGAACAGATTGCCCCCCAGCAGACCCTCACCCTATCTACGTGGATCGATATGGTATGCCAGCTCAGCCACATTCGCAATCAGGCCGCCCATAGGGCCAACATCGATCGCAAGACGTTTCAAACCCTGATTCAACTCTACTTCGGCGGCGCGATGAGTGGCAGCGGCGTATTCAACGGACTGTTGCTGGCCTGGCAATAAGGAGGGTGAATGTACTCTCACATGTATGGTTTTCACGCAGAGATGCGCAGAAGCGCGTCCTCACGAAAAAAAACCACCCGCGAAAGCACCGCCGCGCCGCGGCGGGCGGAATCTCCCATGAAAAAACAATAAAAAAACAGCGCACCCCATGTCATTCCGACCGCGGCCGCCGCCCAACCGTCCCTGGACGCCAACCGCTCCACTGCGGCGGCGGGAGGAATCTCCCGTGGTGATTCATGGATGATCATGGGAGATTCCTCGGGCCGCCCACAGGCCTATGGGCATGACCGGAGCCGGGGTGGGCAGCCCTCCTCAGAAACATATGTGGTTGCCAGACGGGCGGCTGAGATTCTTCACTCCGCCTGCGGCTCCGTTCAGAATGACATGAATCGGTTGCTGCCCAGCCCATTGGCCAGCCGGCCATCGAAACTCGGAATGACATGGAGGGTCAGTGTCATGCCGACCCCCTCGGCTACCCCTTCGACGACGCTCAGGGCATGGCTCGCGGCAGGCGCTGCCGCCGCCCGACCTCCCTGGAATGCCCACCGCCCCCGTATCCCATGATATACTGTAACTCAAGGGCACCCCCTGAAGGTCTAAAAGTAGGCGCGGCTGCAAGCCGCGCCTGGGGCGCGTGTGGCGACACTGACAAAATGTGTCGCCCCTATCGTCCATCGCCTATTTTCAAGAAACCCGACCATGACAAACTCTGCTATCACAATGCACAGCTTTCCATCTGATCTCACCCACACAGTGCAAAATGTCTGGGATACCTATGTCGATGATGATAGCATTGGCTGCATTATGCTACCCAGTGAACCGCAATTGTGTGCATTGCTTGAAACAGCCTACCTGGCCAGCATGGAGCACGAAGAGGGACGCTCACTCGAATTTATGCTCTGCTGCACCCCGCAGAGAGATGTCGTCTGCCGCTATAACCAGGAACGCGATGTTGACGCCTGGGCCTTTGCTACCGATCGCCCGTTTACCATCCAGGAGTTACGTCGCCTGGCAGTCACCACCGAGATTGACACATCGGCGATCTGGGTACGCTTTGCCGAAGACCCCCAGCAACCCCTGGAGATCCATGGACTGCTGAATCTAGGCTCTTCCTGGGCAAATGCTCAAAATACTTTTTCGTTTCACTACGATGCCCTGCCAGCTGCGCTGCTGGTGCGTGTTGAAGCGCCTGGCTACCTGGTCGTGTATCAGGGCAGTTACCCAATTGCCTCACTGCGCTCTGGCCGAGTCACCAGCGAGAACCCCTTATCCACCGGCGATCTGCTGGGGGCCTATCCGCTCTTCCGCGAGGGTCAAAAACTGCTGCGCCGCGAGATTACCCCACCGCAGCACGAATCCGTACGTGACTGGGATCAGATCGAGTGGATGGCCTATGTCAACACGATCCTGGCGATTGTCAACAGTATTCAATTGGGCAGACATGGTGGGGCCTTGATTGTAGCCGGTAAAAACTGTACATTCAGCCACAACGAGCAGGAATTGATCCGCATCAAATATGCCCTTGGCAGTGGGTCAGATCTGTTGCGCCAGCACTACATTACTTTTATGAATCTGCGTCACCAGTATGGCGATATGGTGATCCAGATGGAGTCAGATCTGCCAGTTGAAACCCAGTTCGGGCTGGAATTGGTAGAAGATGCTCAGCGCAGGCTGGCCGAGACCTGCACTTTTGTGGGAGATTTTGCCGCAACCGATGGGGCGTTGATTATGCGCACCGATCTGACCGTAGAAGGATTTGGCAGCGAAATACTGCTCGAACGCGTCAGGCGCTCACGTGTATACGAGGTAAAAGACACCTTTCGCCGCGATCGGCAGCTTTTTGACAGCGAACAGCATGGCACCCGCCATCGCTCGGCACTCCGCCTGTGTGCCGCCTGCCCCGATCTGGTTATCTTTGTCGTATCTCAGGATGGTGGTGTCAGCCTGATCTGGAACGACAAAGGCGACGCCTGCATCAAAACCGGCATCCGCACCACCAGTGTCTATCTCAGCCAGTCGATTGTCGTGCCGATGGATATAGTCTGAAACAAGACGATCGGGGCAGTTCGCAAACCGCCCCAACACGATCACCGTACAATAATATTCACCGCATGGCGCACAACCTGCGCCGTAAAAGGCGTATCATCCCAGATTTCCCCATCACCTACGATTGTCTGCGGTTGGTCAGTGGCGACAGTCACCTCATGTACCTGCCAGCGCTGCACAACCTGTTTTTCTGTATTCACCTGCGCGTCTGTGCGACCAAACAGCGTAGCAAAGTTTACCTGGCTAACCACCACCACATCAAGCAACCCATCGCTCACACTAATTTCTGACAGCAGTGACCGCTGACCCATGCCATAGTTGCCCGAATTAGCCACAATGCAGGTGTACCCATCAACCTCGACCTGCTCACCGTCAAGCGTCAGCCTGTAGCGAGTTAGTTGCGGCTGCTGTTTCAAGGCCGCCACGGTATAGGCCAGACGACCAAAGCGATCTTTGATCTCGCGTGTCGCCCCCTTCACAAACTCGGCCTCATAGCCGGTAACCACCCGCAGGATAAAATAGCGGTCACCAACTTTGCCAACATCAACCCGCCGGATATGCTTCTGCTCGCTGGTGATAATCTCAGCCGCGGCGCGCAGATCATAAGGAATACCCAGCTCATTCGCCATACAGTTGGCTGTACCGCCTGGCAGAATCGCCAGTGGCACCGCACTACCCAGCAACCCACTGGCCGCCTCCATTACACTCCCATCGCCACCATAGATCGCCACTGCATCTACCCCGGCTGCAACTGCCTCTTGCGCAAAGCGCTGCGCATCACCACTCTTTTTGGTTAGGCGCACATCCCACTCCAGCCCGGCCGCATGAAAAACCGCATTCAACGGTTTGAGAATAGGGCGCTCCTGGCCGGATACCGGGTTGATAATCACATGAATCCGCTGAATCGGTTGCCTGGGATCAATCATATCGCCAAACGATGCATGCGTGATCGAGTCGTGGATCTTGCGCAGCGATTCATCATCAACATCAGCATGCAGCAACCGGGCATCTGCCAGCAGCGGTCCCAGCTCGGCCAGCACCGCGTCGATGTCACTCGTTTTGCCCAGCACAAACATCGCTGACGTTCCCGGTTCAAGTTCCTGGCTCACACGCTTGATAAAATCCTTCTTGACCGTGTCACTTTCCCACCAGTGCGAGATTGCGCCTCCGGCAACCGCCCCCAGAATTGGCAATCCCACCAGTGATCCCACCAGCAACCCCAACCCTGATCCAGTGGCCGTCATCGCTGCGCCGATCACGGTCTGATCCATACCCTGGATCGCACGCAAGCGGCCATTATCCTCTTTCACCACCACCGCCGCATCATCCATGCTCCCCAGGCCATCCTTCCAGAGCCGCCGCAGCGTGCCCAGCACAACCTCGGCCCGATACTTGTCTTTGAAGGTTATAACTATCAGTTTGCTCATAACTACTCTTCGTTTCTACCAAAACAATGCGCATTCGCACGCATCAGATCATCGCACGAACGGAAACCCTGCAGCACCAGAGGGGTACCCAGTGAGCCAAGTGCCACAATCGGCCCGCTGATCATAAAAGTATAGCGCCCGGTACGCTTGGGGTCTGGTAGCGAACAATAACGCGCAAACCCCTCTTTACCCAGTTCGGTCTCGACAAACTCACGGTCGGCGCCAATCTTGAAGCCCTGACCAAACATCTTCACCTGGAGCTGGCGCAGAATAGTTTTATCGAAGTCATGCAGCGTCTGCGTAATAAACAACCAGCCCACGCCATACTTGCCAGTCATACGTACACTTTGCGACAGCAGCGTACGTGTGCGTGTACCGTCGCTGCTTTCCGCTGCAAGCTCGCCAGCAAACAGATGCGCTTCATCCAGCACCACCAGCGCATTGCTGCTACGTCCCTGATTAAAGCTACGATGAATAACATGACGCAGGCGCGTCAGGATTTCATTGAGCAGGAAATAGGGCACGGCATCGCTGCCATTTTCTTGCGAAAACGACAGCACGACCACGGCATGGTCGCTCAATACACGCTGGATCACCTGCGAGAGTGGCACGCGCCCGTTATCAGTACGAAAAGCCTGTAATGCCTGCACCCATGTACGTTTGAGGCGCACACCATCAAGCTCAAAGCGGGCCAGCACATCCAGGGCACGCTGTCCTTCACCGGGCGTCGTACCGGGCCGACTGGCATAGATCACATCGGCAAAACGCGCCAGATCCTTCACCAGCACGGGCAGATCGCTCGTACGCAGATCGCGAATCGGCCGGCGTTTGCCTTCGGCAGAGGTCAGCTCGCTCAAGATACCGGCCAGGCGTTCACTCGCCTCGCGTTCTTTATGATGGCCCTTAAAACCCAGGCTATCAAAAAAGCCCGTGCGCCGCAGCATCTCGGTGAAAGCCTCAGCCCCCTCCAGCGCCACTTCGTCGGTATTGATCACCACCGCCTCACGGCGTGGGCGCAACTGATCGAGCAAGCGCCGGATACTAAAATCCACCCGATGATCGCCTGCCGCAAAACGGTCGCGCCCAAACTCGCCCTGCGGATCCAGTACCAGCAAGCCCATGGAGGAATTGGCCGCAAAACCAGCCAGCAACTGCGCTGCCAGAATACTCTTGCCACTCCGCGTCTGCCCAAAAATGCCCAGCATCACCGCCTCACCAAAGCCTCCCTCGTCGGTACTGCCAAAGTGACGCAACGTCAACGGCACCGGCAGACCATCGCCAGGCGACTGGCCAGCATAGAAAATGCCTGGCTCAGTATGCACCAGCTCTTGTAACGCTGGCGCATCAGCCGGATAGACTGGCGTACCGCTAGGTGGTGGTGTAGAAAGCGTTGTACGGCGACGCACCTTGCCCTCATCGTCCAGCAGAAAAACCCCCAGCGCTGTCAGTTGCGCACTGGTCAGGTCACTCTCGCCGCTGAGGGCTGGCAGCGCACCCTGATGCTTAATCACCGCCCGGATCACCGGATCTTCATGCCAACGATTGCGGGTGACAATCCCGCCGAGCTGGCAAAGCGCCCGTTTGCGATACGCTTTGCCATTAAAGCGCTCAACTACCTCGAATGTCACCCAGGCATGATCCAGCGCGCGATCCCGGGCAGTATCCAGGATATCGACCGTAAACGTAGTGGTACTGTTAGGGGAGCCGATCACGGCAATTGGTTGCATACGTGTTTCGCACAGACTGGCTGTAAACACATTCCTGACGATATAATTGTGTTCTCAGCATGGCAATGACTTGTCTGATAGTATACACGCTTGACAAACGTTTGTACACAAGAACTTGTGTGCAACAAAAAACTATACATTACCCACATATTGGGGGTGCGGGGGCCGGAGGCCCATACGCATCACGTTACGCCTCCCGGCGGGGGTTTGGAGGCCTCCGGCCCCAAAGTGAGTTTTTAGGGCTACCGCCCTACAGGTGATGCGTATGGGCTGGAGGCCCCCGCAAAAAAAGTGTTTTCGGTTTGTTTTGGCGGCTTTGCCGCCAAAACAAACCGAAAACACTATGATATCGGCGGGGCGCAGCCCCGCCCGAACTCCCGGGGAGGCGGCACGCCATCAGGATGTGGTACAATTGTGGGTACTGATAAGCCTGCGGGGAGGGTAGGAGGGGGGGTATCCAGCCAGTCACCGGCATCATCGAATACAGCGATGTACGGGCGCAGCCCTAACCAACACGGGCAGGGGTGCTAAAACACATTCCCACATGCATAGGCGCTCCGGCGTTATCACCGGGCTGCGCCCTCTATGCACAACGATGCATCCATTGCGCGATCGTTCCTTACTTACCGCCGGAAAATTGACCTGCGCAGATAAATCTCATGATCACACATAGCACAGCGGTTATCATCGCCTACACCAACCAGACGTACCACACCATTCTCGCGTGTAATCAATGTTGTCTGGCAGTTAGGACAAATCGTATTCTGATGTGGCTCAGGGCCATACACAAACTGCAAACCACTCTCGTGTCCCAGCCGTCGCGCACGCACCACGGCGGCGGCGGTCTCAGCGCCAGCATCACCAGGTAAAACATGCCAGGGCGTCTGTGCTCCCAGGTGCGAACCGATCCATTCAACCAGGGCACGCAACTCGGCTGGATCATCGTTGACGCCATGATGAAATCGTGTCGTCACCTCGACATGGCAGTGCCAGTGCTGACGCGCCCAGGCTACCACACCCAGAATACCCCGCCAGCCCGGTGCGCCAGCCAGGCGCGCATAGGCTGTATCCCCGAAACCGCGCAGATCCAGGCTAATGCCATCAAGATACGGACCAAGCTGATCTAGCGACTCGGCTGTCAGATATCCCGTTGTCACCAGAGCCGTATAGCGGCTCGAAGCGCGACTGGTCTGCAAAAGATGCATCACATACTCATGTGACACGGCTGGTTCGCCATACGCCCATATCACGCCACGGCATAGCCGTTCCAGCGCAAAGGCCGCGGCACGCTCTGGCGAGAGCATGCGCTGTTGATCCTCTGCCAGCGGAATATGCGCGTAGCCCCCCCGTTGCTGATCCAGCGGAAAGGCATAGCCCCATCCGCCAATCGAGAATGCCAGTGAGTCAGGAAAGAAATGCCAGAGACGAAAGTCTTCGACCGGCCCAACCGCAGCCGCACTGATTAACCCATAGTTACGCGCCAGGATGCCCTCGGGCGTGCCGATACGTACCAGGCAACGCCCCACTTCGCCCGACCGTAACATACAGCGCCACTGGCAGGCACTACAATGCATGGTTCCGTTTTCAGTCACCGTGGTAAGTCGCGCAAGTTCCATCGTGCCTTTATGCTCCCATACCTATAAAATATGCGCCCCAGAGTGTTAAATACCTGTCAGACACACGGCACATTACAGTCAAACTCTGGCATTTTGGCAATCTTTACGTTATAATGCCAGACATAAAGCGTAAAGCGCAACAAGTAAAGTAGACAAGTATGCAGTCTGGCTCTGACACCGGTAAGGTAATCAGAATCATGCAAAACTATGGATAATACACCTCTACGTCATCGGTTAGGCCTGGATAAATCTATTGCCAGCGGTGACGAACCCCTTCATCACCGTTTGAGTGCAAATCACCCGACCGCTACCACTTCTGGCGAACTGCCGCAACAGACACAGTGGGAACCTCCGCTTGATGATGAACAGGACTATGGGCCGGTTATATCTGTCAGGCACGTTGTGAAAGAGATGCTGGAAACAGCTATTTTCATCCTGCTGATCTTTTTTATTGTACGCGGTATTGTCCAGAATTTTAAAATTGAAGGTTCCAGTATGGAACCAAGCTTGCATAACGGTCAGTATATTCTGGTAAATAAGCTGATTTATTTTCATTTTGATATAAATGCGCCCATGCGTTTACTACCCGGCAATGACGACTCGCCTCAACGTGTGGTCTATCCTTTTCATTTGCCTCAACGTGGAGATATTGTTGTCTTTGAATATCCCAAAGATCCGCGCCGAGATTATATCAAGCGCGTGATCGGCTTGCCGGGGGAAACCATAGAGATACGCGACGATCATGTCTATATTAATGGTACCATGATCGACGAGCCATACCTTGAGGGAGCAGCTACGCGCTGCAGTGCAAGCTATGTGTGCGGTCGCGGCCCGGTCGAGGTGCCGCCCAACTCTATCTATGTAATGGGTGATAATCGCAATAATAGCAGTGACTCACGTGAGTGGGAAGCGCTGCCTCTCGACAATGTTATTGGCCAGGCCTGGGTTTTGTACTATCCGGTTCGTGACTGGGGGGTAATCCCCCACTATGCCTACGCTATCGATCAATAGCATAATTATACCATTATCCTCGATAGTTTAGTTTAGCCAGATCAACAGGTATGTTATGCATATTGCCGTAAATGCACACCTTCTGGCCCATACACGCTCTTTTCGTCGTGCGGGTGTTTCTCATTATATTGAGCAACTGCTGCATCATCTTGCTCTGATCGATACGGTGAATGCCTATACCATCTATACCACACGTGGGCTTGATGCCAGTTGCCTGGGTTTGCCGCCCCGCTTTGCTGTGCATGCCAGTCGCTTGCCGACGATCAATCCACGCATACGTATTCCCTGGGAACAACTGGTGGCCCCACTGCTGGTGCGGCAGCATGGTATCAACCTGTTCCATGGAACATTGAATGTGGTGCCCCTGGCCTGCCCTGTGCCCAGTGTGGTGACTATTCACGACCTGGCATTTATTCGCTTTCCGCATACATTTCGTTCGTATAATCGAACGTATCTCGATCTGGCTACGCGTGTCAGTGCCCGGCGTGCGTCTTGCATTCTAGCTGTTTCTGAACATACGCGGCGTGAGGTGATTGGTTTGTTGGGTGTACCGGCTGAACGGGTGATTGTCACCCCAAATGCCGCCCGCCGCCATTTTCGCCCGCCTGACCCGGTAGCCCTGGCGCGGTTTCGCGCACGCCAGGGCTTGCCTGAAGACTTTGTGCTGTTTGTGGGTACGCTTGAACCACGTAAGAACCTGACCACCCTGCTGGAAGCATATGGCCAGGTGGCGCGTCAGAGTGATCTGCCGCTGCTGGTAGGCGGTGGCAAGGGCTGGTTGTTTGCGCCAGTCTTTGAACGCCTTGATGCACTGGGATTGCGCGATCGGGTTAAATTTATTGGCTATATTGATGAAGAAGAATTACCTCTCTGGTATGCTGCGGCTACGCTGTTTGTGTTTCCGTCACTCTATGAGGGGTTTGGTATGCCACCCCTGGAGGCGATGGCATGTGGCACACCGGTGATTACCTCGAATAGCGCCAGCTTGCCGGAAGTGGTGGGCGACGCGGGCATTATGGTCTCACCTACCGATGCCGATGCGCTGGCAGAGGCGATTCTAGCCCTTCTGCATAATCCAGATCTGCGTAGTGACTTGCGTGAGCGGGGGTTGCGTCGCGCCAGCCTCTTCTCCTGGCATACTATGGCCAGGCGTACCTACGAGGCGTATGCCCAGGCAATCAGTTGACACACCTTTTTGTTAGGGTATAATTATTGCTGCAACAAAGATGTATTTGACCGTAATCATGTCCTGGCCATGTCTTGCATAATCCCATATCAATCGGCCAGATATGGTTGTACTTTTGCATAACACTTCAACACACGAAGGAATAGTAGTATGAATTTCGGTCCCTGGGAATTGCTGATTATTCTGGCCATCGTTGTGGCGATTTTTGGCGCTGGTCGTATCGCTGGTATCGGCGGGGCCATCGGTGGTAGTATTCGCGAATTTAAGAAGGCCGTGCGTGACGATAACGCTTCTGCTAGCGATACAGTCGATCCAGGTGAGAAACAGGTCGAAACGAAAGTGTAGTCTTATCACATCTCTCCATACTGGCGTCAATCTGCCAGTCTGGTTTTATGCCAGTCGGCCCTGCTTGCAATGGGCTGCGACTAGTCTGGCAACTATAAAGCAGGCGATCGGATCGACTGGATCGCCCGGGCTATAAGCGTATCCTGCGCAATATTCTCACCATGTTGTCTGCCTGCGATCTGGTAGATAACTCAAATCGTCAGTTGTGACAGAGAGTATGTCTGTCAAACTGGCGTTTTTTTGTTAGTGCGAAGAAGTCTTGAGGTATGTCAGGCATCCAGCCGTCAGGATGGCAGAAAATGGGTCTGAATCACCCCACCCCCTGGCCCCCGGCCCTCGCCCCTCAGGGAGAGGGGGCAGGGGTGAGGGCGTCAGGGCCATCCATACCATTCCATTTTTCGCGCTAACCATTTTTTGTTTTAAACTCAGAGGTAATGATAATGGCCGGTGAACTTTTTGATCAAGTAACAATTGTAATCCAATCTGGGGCCGGTGGCAATGGCTCGGCCAGCTTTCACCGTGAAAAGTATGTCCCCCGTGGTGGGCCAGATGGCGGCGATGGCGGGCGCGGTGGGCATGTTTTTCTCGTAGCTGACCCCCAGATCAATACGCTGCTGTCTTTTCGTTATAAGAAACGTTTTGTCGCCGAAAATGGGGGCAGCGGCAGTAAAAGTACGCGCTATGGCCGGCGAGGTCAGGATCTAGATATTGCCGTTCCGGTTGGAACAGTCGTTTCTACCCAGATTGACGGCGAAACCTATACGGTGGATCTAGATCGCCCCGGACAACGTCTCCTGGCAGCGCGTGGCGGCAAGGGCGGCCTGGGCAATATCCATTTTACGACCTCAACCCGCCAGGCCCCACGTATCGCCGAGTTGGGTGAGCCAGGTCAGGAATTGACCATGGAGTTGGAACTCAAGCTGATTGCCGATGTCGGGTTGGTCGGGTTTCCTAATGCTGGCAAGAGTACCCTGCTCTCGGTGATCAGTGCAGCACGCCCTAAAATTGCGCCGTACCCCTTTACAACGCTGCAACCAAACCTGGGCCTGGTAGAAGTAGGCAACGAGCGCTTTGTGGTGGCCGATATTCCTGGTTTGATTGAAGGGGCGCACCAGGGCATCGGGTTAGGCTTTGATTTTCTGCGCCATATCGAGCGAACACGCCTGCTGATTCATATAATCGATGCCGCCGGGGTCGATGGGCGCAATCCGCTTGAGGATTTTCATCAGATCAATACCGAGTTACGCCAGTATCGCCCGGAGCTGGCCGAGCGCCCGCAGATTGTGGCGCTCAATAAGCAGGATATTCCCGATGCCCGCGCAGCACTTGCATCATTGCAGCTGAACCTGCCTGTGCCAGCCGATCATCTGTTTGCAATTTCGGCTGCAACGGGTGAAGGGGTGCCTGCCCTCATGGCCCGGGTAGCGGGCTTTTTGCAAGAGATGCCGCCACCTGTGCGTGAACCGGTTGACGCTGATGAACCGCCGCTGTCCTGGCCTGTGCCTGAGGTCGATCCGGATCGTTTCACCGTTGAAACCGAAGCAAACGGCTGGCGCGTGCGGGGGCGCAAGATCGAGCGTCTGATCGCTATGACCAACTTTGCTCAACCTGAATCGCTTGACCGCGTGCAGCGTGTGCTGGCCGCCAGCGGTATCAGTGCCGCCCTGCTCGAAGCGGGTGTGCAAGAGGGCGATACGGTGCATATTGGCAATGCCGAGTTGATCTGGTCGGATGTCGAAACGTATGGCTAGTTGCTCAAGTCGCATAGATAATAGACGGTGGCCCATGGGCTGCCGTCTATCTCCATCGCCTCTTTTCAGCAGAGAATTCTGGTATGCTTCATAGTATTGAATAACAACCACTGGTCAATCCTCTGGTATAATTGCGGAAATTGTACCGTTGGTGAAATGTGGGAAAGAGAAGGGTGTACGATAAGAGCAGTACGCAGTAGGGATACGCTGTGCTCCGCATTGATACAGGCAACCGGCGTATGACATGTGCATACTGCACAAGGGTATTACAAATCGCGAACAGACATTTCCGACACCAACCCGTTAACCATGCCAGAGCGCGGTTTAGTACCAGGAAGGTAGATGAGAGACTATGGCACAGCCAGCAGACAAAGGCATGATTTTTATTATGGACGATGATATGGCCCTGCAGAAGGTCATAGAACTTGCGTTGCGCCAGGAAGGTTTCGAGGTAGTGACGGCAAATGATGGCCAGGATGGCCTGAAAAAGTTAGATAATCTGGCCCCGAGTCTGGTATTGTGCGATATCATGATGCCAAATATGGATGGTGTAGAGGTCTTTCAACATATCAAAGGCCGGCTTCAGGATGACGGTATTCCAATCATTATTATGACAGCCCTGAGTCGCAAGCCATGGTTTGCTGATCTAGAAGCTGAAGGCGCGGTAATCATTCACAAGCCGTTTGAAATGGAATACCTGGTCGGATTGATCAACACCAATCTGAGCTAGGTTCAAGATTTACACTGGTTTATCGGCTGAATCTAGCGGATGGAAACGCCGTCGCAGGCGGGTGTACGTTTCCTCCAGCGATTCGGGAATAAGCTTTGTTTCGCCGATGATTGGCATAAAGTTGGTATCTCCGCCCCAGCGGGGAACGATATGCATATGAAGATGCTCATCGATCCCCGCCCCGGCTGAACGCCCCAGATTCATTCCCAGGTTAAATCCATGCGGGCTGTATTCATCACCCAGCAGCGCGACACAACGACGTGTGAGCGCAAACAGGTTGTTAGCACACTGCTCAGTCAGGCCGGGTAAGTCAGCGGTGTGGGCATAGGGCACAACCATCAAATGGCCGCTGTTATAGGGGTAGAGATTCATCACCACATAGCATGTCTCACCCCGATAGAGTACCAGGTTTTCGGCGTCGTATGATGTATCAGCCTGGTGCAGGCCACAGAGAACACAACCGCTATCTGGTACGCTATCGCTCCGCTTAATATAGGCCATCCGCCATGGTGTAAATTTGATGTCCATACCCCTGCCTTACTCCAGACCCGTCACATTCCAGCGCAGGTATGCTTCAATAAAATCATTCAGGTCGCCGTCGAGTACCGCCTGGACATTACTGGTTTCGATATCCGTACGATGATCTTTCACCAGCGTTGAGGGATGTAGATAATACGTACGCATCTGGCTACCAAAATCGGCCTTGCGGATCTCACCGCGCAGGCGTAAACGCTCTTCACGCTGGCGCTGCAACTCACGTTCGAGCAAGCGCCCTCGCAGCACACGCATGGCAGTCTCGCGGTTCTGGATTTGGGATCGCTCATTCTGACAACTCACAATCAAGCCAGACGGCAGATGCGTAATGCGTACGGCCGAGTCGGTTGTATTCACGCCTTGCCCACCATGTCCGCCGCTGCGATACACATCCACACGCAGATCATCAGGGCGTATCTCTACCTCTGGTGCATCATCGACTTCAGGCATAACCTCGACACGGGCAAACGATGTCTGGCGCGTATGTGCCGAGTTAAATGGCGATAGGCGAATCAAACGGTGGACACCTGCTTCGGCCTTGGCATAGCCATAGGCATAGTCACCCCGCAGTTCCAGCGTGACGCTTTTGATGCCAGCCTCGTCGCCGGGGCTTTCATCCACCACTGTCACCTGGTAGCCACGTGCTTCCGCCCAGCGCACATACATCCGTAAGAGCATTTCAGTCCAGTCCTGGGCATCGGTTCCGCCCATACCGGCCTGGATCGAAAGAAACGCATCACGGTCGTCATACGTGCCATTGAGCAACAGAGCGAACTCACCGCGCATCAAGTCAGCCCGGGCGCGATCTATTTCGGCCTGGATCTCTGTCCGCAACGAGTCATCGCCCTCTAGTGCGGTCAACTCAACCAGTTCGGTCATGCTTTGCAAGCGTGCCTCCAGGTTCGTCCATAGATCGACGTCTTGCTTCAGGCGCGTCAGGCGCTGCATGATGCCCTGCGCCTCGCGGGGGTCGTTCCATAGATCCGGTTCGGCTGCCCGTTCTTCCAGTTCAATAATCTCGTGTTGTTTACCTGCCAGGTCAAAGATGCCCCCGAAGCAGTTCAAACCGCGCACGTAACACTTCTATATCAGTATACAGATCTTGAATGGTCATTAATCTATCTCCTTGATATGTTTCTGGGAGAATATGGTACCACAGATAGTTTGTGTGTGCCACTTGTGTGCTATGCTCTTAGCGGTGATACACATCGTCTTTACCAGCATGCCCAACTAGCACCCTGTATATACAAAGGCTACCTGGCAAACCAGGTAGCCTTTGGTGTTTTCGTCGGTGTCTTCGTCGAATAGTCTCAAACCTGTTACTCTGATGTAACCGGCATCGTTACACTGAGATTGTCAAGGGCGCGTCGTCTTTTCTGATAGCTGTATCGAATGGTATGTGCCACCATCGACATAGTTTGTACGTCCGCCCACTGTACCTTCCTCACCTGCGCGAAGGCCGCTCTCCTCCAGCGGCCTTCATGTGGGCTTTTTTCGTTGGCCTCTTTACAATACATTCTATATGCGCTATAATACACCTCGTGGCAGGGCAGTGCCACGGCAGGCTTATCCAGTGTGGTAGTTCAAAAGCCTGACCAGTATAAGGCTATGTGGCCTTGTGTTGTGATACAATCCCCAACTGCCATTTCTTAAGACCTTCCCTACTCGATGCAAAGTAAGCAGTTAAACCCGTTGGGGAACCAGTACGGTGTAGTATATCCGTGAGGTGCCGTGTAGGACGGGATAAACATAGGTGTCTGACCGTATGAACTGTGGCCATGATGTCCCTATTTATTCGTAGTCGTAGATACAGTAGATGGGAGGAGTGTGCCATCAACGCACCGTCTATCGTCTACTGATGATTTAATGCTTCAAGGAGGTACGGAATGCAACGATATAATAGTTTGCAAAATATGTGGTTTACCCATTTGCATGGGCGTCCCATTCGGGTTGAGGAACATTGGAGCAATCTCTCGTATATTGTCGAGTTCTATGATGTCAGTGAAAATGAGAGTGGCCAATGTCTGACGCTTGATCCAGTAACTGGCGAGGAGTTGACCCTTGAGGTTATCAAGCGCAATGGTACAACCCAGACTGCTTGATCGTGTTCTACCTTAGACAAGTAGGGGCGACCGGCCGGTCGCCCCTACGCTAACTGTCATGCTGGAATAGCCTGTCTGAAACCATGCCTTAGACAAGGTTGATTTTGATCGCTTTTCAATCAGTGCCAGCATGCCAAAACCGAAGGCTATACGCCTTCGGTTTTGTGTTTATCTGTGTACTGCGGGTTTACACGTCTTTTATTATGCTACAGGTATAGTGTTATTCGATCAACCCGCACGCCCCTGGATGTATCTTATGCTAGAAATCTGCCGCCTATACTCGGCAGATAGATGCTTCTGGTGAATTCGAATTGTCAAACCTGGTTGTTCTGGTGTTTAGTTGTTGTTATTGCGCTGCTGACGTGCTTCACGCATCATACGCGCCTCGATAACGGCCAGAACTTCATCCGGAACCGACGATGTCATTGCCGCTGCCTGAGCAAGCGATAGCCGGTTTGTCGAGTCAATATGGTATGTGTGCAACACTTCGCCTGCAACCGGAGTGCGCGCTGCCGTCTGATCAACCGTTTTGTTCTTGTACTGAATACCACTCATGTTCTTCCTCCTGAAACACTTCAAGATTGTGCTTACTTCTGGTGACCGTATGGTCCATTTTATTGTTATGACCTTCTTCCGAGAAGTGTCACCAATTGCATCGTTGCAATCAGTGACGCTCTTATCATACCAGATCATTTGGACATTTTCAACAAAAAAATGGTCATTTCGTTTGTACGATTCGTACAAACATGTACCGATTCGCCCGTTTCAGGCTGTCGGAGTGGTCTGTAGATTGAAAATATGTTCTAGTTCATGTCATGGTAGAAGAAAGGAACATGTGAGCGACCGCTGCGGTTTTCTGGGTAGACATGGTTTCAGACTGACCAATTGTACTGTACACATCACAGACAGATTGGTTGCTAGAATCACCCCACCCCCTGCTCCCGCCCCTGCACGGGGCGGGGAAAGACGGACGCCCCGTTTCCCCCTCTCCCTCAGGGAGAGGGGGAAACGGGGGAGGACTCACAGGGGTGGGTTTTTCGATGGATGGCGTTCCAATGCCATCCGTAGGGATAGGCTTCTGCCTGTCCGTGCGGACGTTTTTCGTATCAGGACGCCATGCGGACGCGCAGAAGCGGGTCCCTACGAAAAAAACCTACCCGTGAGAGGAGGGAGAGGAGAGGGCGTATCGCTCACCAGAAAGCGAGCGTACAGGTCAGCCAGACTGTAAAGTATCCATGAATTATGTCTTACACTTACCTATTCACGATCGTGGGAGCGCCAGATGATCATGCGCCGCGCTCCCCAGCCAGCAACGGCATTGATAGCGGCAGAAAGAGATATCCTCCGTGTCTCTGTGGTGAATCGCTTCCCCCAACATACGTACATTC
>RRYU01018240.1_pt1 | contig 21735 bp, 17 predicted proteins | sample 2162651 | NCBI WGS metagenome assembly RRYU01 (sample SAMN10267283, study PRJNA491782) | microbial mat metagenome | isolation source: biomat in the production well | place: Japan: Minami-Kanto gas field, natural gas well KTG3 | collected 2017-06 | reverse complement strand
TTGTTGACGGCCATGGCGACCTCGTGGACCCGGTTTTCAAGGGCGAGGGTTGTTTGCAGCCAGGGCAGTGAGGCGAGCACCAGGCGGTTGTCGTTGCGACTGTCGCCGCTGGCAAAAATGCCGCGCACATAGAGCAGGTCGTTGCCGATCGAACCGTCCGCCGCCTGGGTCATGAAGACGACTTCATCACCGAGGTCAAGCTCCAGCTTGCGGGCCAGGCCTGCGCCGAGGACGATCCCATGCAGATCATCTTTGGCCAGAAAGCGGCCCCGGGTGATTTTTTCATGGAGCCGGGTGACCTCGATTTCACGATGCGGGACGACCCCCAGAACTTCCGCAGGCTGACTGATCTCCTTGTGCGAAAGCAGGCCGAAGCTGCGCAGTCGGGGGGAGCGGCCCACCACCTCGGCGTCCTGCCGCAGCGGTGCGGCATCGGCCAGCTGCGCAGGCAGGTGGGCGAACATGTCGCGGCGCTTGTGATAGTCGGGGTGGGCCAGAACCAGATGGCCGGAGTATTGTTGCGTGGCCGTGGCAAGCATGTCTTCGAACATGCCGGAGAAAACCCCCAGGGACAGAATCAGCAGACTGGCCGAGACCACCATCGCCGAGAGGGTCAGCAGGGTGCGCCGGCGATTACGCCAGAGATTGCGAAAGGCCAGGGTCCAGAGCATGGTCAACGTTGTTTCAGGCGGCGCAGCGAGAAAAAGTTTTCATCCAGATCCAGGTCAAACTCCAGTTCCCGGTATGCGAAGATTGTCCTTTCGGCCGGTTTGTCGAGGGGCAGCACCGTGAGGCGCATCGGTACGACCCGGTCGCCGATGGTTTGCACCTCGTCAAACACGATCTGCCGGACCAGGGTCATTTCTTCATCAAAGTAGTCGACTTCGAGCGGCACGCGCGGCTGCTTGCCGATCCGATAGATGATCTTGCCCCAGACGACAGCTGCGTTCTCGCGCGGCAGACACTCGATGCGGTATTCGCCGGCAGTTTCTTCGAGCAGGGTGAAGGTATAATCCTCATCGACGTGACTGGCCTTGACCAGGTCGTCGTTGGTGATATGGCTGCCCATCCAGCTGCCACCCATCATTGATGGCGGCACCTTGATAATCCGGTCGACCTTCGGCAGATAATTCCAGATCTCGCGGTCGCGCTTGAGGGTGGCGACGCCGCGTTCCTTGGTCGGTTCGAGGATCTGGATCAGGTAATAGTCACGTCCCAGCGACCAGGCTTGCATCTCGAGAGTCCGCTCCCAGTGGGCCGTTTTGACCTGCATGCTGGTTTTTGCATGCGATGACTGACCCATGTACTGCTGTTCGATGTCCCTGATCAAGGTACGCAGGTCGAGTTCTTCAGCCGGAACAGGGTCTGCGGCGACGAGACTGCCGACAATCAACAGAAATGTGAGGTTTGTAAGCCAGCGCAAGGGTTTCCTCCCAAGGATCCAGTTTAAATTTAGCATAACATAAAGTTGGCGTTTCGAGGACTATACAGGCAGCTAATCCGCAGAACTTTTCTTCAAGGAGGGGATCAGGTTCCCGCTGTTAACGATCGGCTGCGTGCGCACAATTGACGGGACCGATACGATTCAGCAGTAGGGTTTGCCTTGGCACCGAAATAAACCTGAGCTGTGGCGCAGACTCTTTCCCCTGGTGCCAGATTCTCTGGCAGGTTTTTCTTGACAGAAAGCTTTAATGTGCGTTAGTTCTGCTTGACGATTCGGTTTGGGTCGTCAGCTCGGCGGGAGGGGCGCTGCTTGCCGGTGCGGGCAAGAGTCCAAGCAGAGCTAATTCAGGTCATTTTTTTCAGTTCCACGGGCTAAATTTTCGAGATGTTGCCATGACATCAGGAAAACTGTACCAACAGCTTCTCTGCATGTTCGGGCTTCTCGTGGCCCTGTGCCCCCCTCTTTCGGCACACGAGACACATCTGAGCAACCCTGGTATCAGTTTTCCCGAGCGCAAAATCATGATCCTCAACTCGTATCACCCCGGCTATGCCTGGAGTGATGCGATCAGCCATGCGGCGCGAAGTTTACTGGAACCTGCCGGAATTACCGTTCGGGAAATTTACCTGGACAGCAAGCGGCGTGCGACCCCTGCGGAGATCGAGCAGGCCGCCCGGTCGGCCAAACAGGAAATCGACAGGTGGCAGCCCGACCTGCTGATCGCCTGCGACGATAATGCCAGCAAGTATCTGGTTGCGTCCTATTTGAAAGATGCGGCCCTGCCGGTTGTGTTTTGTGGCGTCAATGGCGATTCGTCAGTTTACGGTTATCCCTTCAGCAACGCCACCGGCATCGAGGAAGTCCATTTTGCTGAACCGTTGGCGAGGGAACTGCGCCGCTTTGCCCGCGGCGACAGGCTTGGCATACTTTCCGGAAATGTCCTCAGTGATCGCCGCAACGTAGAGCATTACAAGCAGGTGCTCAAGACGCCCTTTGCCCGTGAAATTTACGTCGAAACCTTTGCAGAGTGGAAATCTGCCTTTCGGCAACTTCAGGAAGATGTCGATATCCTGCTTCTGGTCTACAGTGAAAGCATTCGGGGCTGGAATAATGCGGAGAGCGTCCGCTTCGTCAAACAGCACATCCGGATCCCGACAGGTGCGACCGAAGAGCGGCTGCTGCCCGTAAGCCTGATCGTCTATGCCCATGTTCCTCAAGAACAGGGGCATTTCTGTGCAGCAACAGCGTTTCGTATCTTCCAGGGGGAAAGTCCGGGGAACATCCCCATTCAGAAGAAGAACCAGAGTCGACTGCTCATCAATCTTGACCTGGCTGAGCAGTTAGGGCTTTCCTTCCCGCTCTCCCTGCTTAAAACTGCGGAAAGCTATCGCCACGGCATATCGCCATGAAGCTATCCTATAAGATCAACCTCTCCCTGCTGGTGATTCTCGCTGTGACTGCGACAGCGATACTCGGCAGCGGCATCCTGGTGATCAATTCGATCATCTACGATCTGAATACCCGCCTGATCAACAACGAACTGGCGACCATCAAGCAGGCGCTCACCGAAGATCATGACACCCTGCAAAAGCACGGTCTATTGCATGTGGAAACCTACATTCAGAACACCTGGCAGGAGATCGGCCTCCGCTATGACCACTATATTGTTGCTGGCATCGGTCGCCTGATCATTTTCAATGCCTCTGGTGAAATCATCAATAGCCAGGCAGAGTGCCCGCATGCCGAGCAATTGATGCCGGCAATCCGTGACCTGGTGCAGAAGCAGCCCCCCGCCCTCCACCCACAGCCGTTGACAAGAGAGCTGCGCGTGAGTGGCGCGGATCACCTGATTATTCTCGACTATGTCCCCGCCTGGAAGAGTCCCCTCGTCGTGGCGCTCCACAAAGAAGACCTGTTTGCGAGCCGCAAAGTCTATATTGCCAGCGTCTCGATCAGCTGCCTGGTGATAGCGGCCTTGGCAATGCTGATAGGCAGCTTGCTCAGCCGTGGCTTCGGCCGGCGCATTCAGCAAACGCTTACCGCCATGACCCGCGTCGAATCGGGAGACCTCTCCGTGCGACTGCCCACCGATCGGAAGTCTGACGAGTTAGCCAGCTTGATAAAAGGCCTGAATCGCACGTTTGCGGCGCTGGAATTGCAAACTCAGGAGAAGCAGCATTTGCAGGAGCAGGCCGTCCGCACCTCGCAATTGGCGACCCTGGGAGAACTCGCCGCGGGAGTGGCGCATGAGGTCAACAACCCGATCACCGGGGTAATCAACTACACCCAGATCCTGCTCAATAAAACTCCTGACGACCACCCGCATCGTGAGATCCTGAAACGTATTATCAAGGAAGGTGAGCGGGTCGCAGCAATTGTCAAGGGCCTGCTCGCTTTCGCGCGTCAAGACAGCGAAAAAAAACAACTTCTGAGCATCGACGACATTCTCAGTGACGTCTTGTCTTTGACCAGCATGCGTGTCACCAGAGAGGGTATCAAACTAGACCTGCAAAATGCTGAACAGACGCCATCCGTCCTTGGCAATCCGCAGCAGCTGATACAATTATTCATGAACCTGATCAGTAATGCCTGCTATGCCCTGAATGCAAAATACCCCGGTTTCTCCCCAGACAAGAAATTGACGATTACCACAGAAACAGTGCACCATTCTGCAGGCAGTGACCTCAAGATTTCTGTTCTGGACTACGGTACAGGGGTTCCGCAGGATCAGCTGCCTCTGATTTCAAAGCCTTTCGTTACAACAAAACCGGTTGGCGAGGGCACCGGCCTCGGCTTGAGCATCAGCAATAGCATCGTGAACAATCATGGCGGCAAAATTCTCTTTGACAGCGTAGAGGGGGAATGGACCAAAGTGACAGTCATCCTGCCGGCCGAGAGTGGCCGCACCAAAGCAGACCCTCCTTACGCAGAGTAAACGGCACTTTTTATCCGTATCCCGCGTTCATTTCATGCCGGTCGGGAAGAAACAGAAAAGCGCTCCGCGACCATTGCCCGCGAAGCGTTTGCTGCCGGCTGGTGGGGGGCGAGGCGATACGAAGCAACTTGACCTGTGCCCTTGCACACATTACATTGCCGGCAAACGAACTGGAGCGCCAGCAATGAAATCAGACTCAGCCGGATCAGAAATCACTCCCCAGGAATTCCGTTCCCTGTCGTACACCTCGCAGCTTGAACAGCTGCGCCGGGCCGATGCTTTCCAAAAAGCCATGTTGCTTATCGAAGCTGAGAATGGCGAAGAGCTGATGGCCGGCCTGCCGACCCAGGAGGTTTTCTTAATGGTTAAGGAACTGGGCGCCGATCAGGTCCCGGAACTTCTGGCGCTGGCAAGTTCCGAGCAATGGATGGGGTTTTTTGATTTCGAGTGCTGGCGGGGTGATCGCATTGACCCGACCCGGGCGCGTTTCTGGCTGGCCTTGCTGCTTGATGGCGATGATGACAGGATCGTTGCAACTCTGCAGCAGATGAGCTTCGAACTCTTGATCTTGATGGTGAAGAAGGAAGTGCTGGTGCTTGCCGGGCCGGAAACGATCGAGGATAACGATGTCAGCGCCGAAGGGATCAATCGCCTGGGAGGCTACCAGCTCGATTACCGCGACGAAACCGGCGCCAAACTGTATGGTGCGCTGATCGACCGGCTGTTCAATAGCGCCCCCGAGTTCTGTCGCTACCTGCTCGAAGCGGTCCGCGCCGAAACGGAAAGCCTGATCGAGGAGAGCGTGTACCAGCAGCGCTGCGGGCGCATGCTCGACCTGGGTTTTCCGGACGCTTATGAGGCACGCGGGGTCTATGCCTGGCTTGATCCGGAAACCTTCGAGGCTGATGCCCGGGGCAAGTTTACCCTGGGCCTGGCCGGTCAGGAACCCGCCCCGGGGTTTGTCATGACGATGGCCCGGCCGAACGGTCTGCTGGGAGAAATTCTCGAGTCAGGCCTCGACGATGTGACCGGTTGGGAGCTGGCCTGCCTGATCAACAAGGTCGCCATGGCCGACCGGATTGATATCGGCGATATCGACCAGGTGCAGAGTGTGATCCGCAAGACCTACGGCTTGCTGAACCTGGCTCTCGAGTTTATGGCCGGCACCGAGCTTGATACCGCCAGGCATCTGCTTGAAGATGTCTACTGCGAACGTCTGTTCCGACTCGGTTTCAGCCTGACCCTGCGCCTGCAGCGCCGGGCCAGAAACCTGGTCGGATCTACCATCGGCCCCTATCTTGACGGTCCGTTCCGGGCTCTGCTCACGCCGATGCTCGAATCCTGTCCGCGCTTTTACCAGGGCATGGAGCAGGAAGGGCGGGAGGACGTACGCCTGTTTGCCAGCCTGCACGAGGTGCGGATCTGCGAGGAATGGCTTGACCTGCTCGAGATCCAGCGCCGTCTGTTTGAAAATCATTTCGACTTTGTGCTGCTGCCGCCGGAAGCCTTTGATCTGGAAGACTGCACCCTGGAGACGGCCGAATTCCTGACCCTGTCGGAAATCTTTCTGACTGCATTGGCCAACCGCCTGCTCGGGCGGGCCTTCCGGCCGGATCCGGTTGCGCCCGCAGAACTGGCCGAACTGCACCGCATGGTCTGCCGGGATGGAACGCTGATGCCCGAGTTGATCGAGCAAACTGCGGAGTGGCTGGAAACTCTCGAAGAGAATGCCGGTGGCTTCGCCGAATACTGCCTGGAGATCTGGCAGGAGGCGTTTTGTGAAATTTCAGCCGGGGATCTCGACCCGCGCTATGTGAGTGGGATTCTTGTGCGTAAGTCTGACGCCAATAGTGCAGGAGCGTAGCCGGCGTCTGCAGCGGTGCGGCAAAACATTTCAGGTGGGAGGTCCTGTTCCCGGGGAAATTGCTGCGGCGTTGCCGCCGGCAGGGGGCGGCCATACCATGACCGCCCGATGTCAGCCGAAATCTCTACGGGATCAGAGGGAATAAGTTTCGAGCATCTGCTCCTCGTTCCAATGCTCAATCGCTTCTTCCAGACAATCTGCGATCGCCATTTTTTCACAACGGTCCCTTGAACAGTACACCCCCCAGTGACTGGTCGGAGCATAACCGCTTGGGCCGAAAATTTTTGCCTGCCCCCCACAGCGGCAAGGAACGGCCAGGTTTTGATGATAGGCTTCCATGATGCAGACTCCTTTCTGAAATATGGACTGTGGACTCACAGAGCATTTTTACCCTGCTTGTAATTTTATTCTTTATGTAGCACACGGGGGGCTGAGGTCAACCTTTTTTTTGGAGAAAACTATAGGCAAAACAGCGGTTTATATTCGATGTGCGGAGTTCGGTCCGGCGCCTTTCGATAACAGTATCCTGCAATCCGCCGAGGAGCCGCCGGATTTGGCTTTTTAATAGGGATCGTTCACGGCCAAGGCAGGCATGGAGCTTAATTGCAGCACCGGGCAAATTTTTTTTCGAAGCTCTTTTTCAGACTGATGTTCTCCACTGTAGAACAGCCGTCATGCGTGCTGGGAACGGCTCAGTATTAACACTTCCGTAACACGCCCTTCGCCCGTTTTGGTACTGTAGAGGAACAGAACGACGCTGTGGCCGCCGGCTTGCGGCAGGTGACTGAAAATTGCCGCGAAGTACTGCAAGCGGATTCCCTTGCCCTTAACAGCTGCCATCGCCTGCCCGACCTGGGCATTGATCCAGGTCAGTTCGTTCTCGCTGAATGTTTCATCGAAGAAATCGGGGACCCGCTGCGGATTGACCCGTTCACACACCGCATAGTCGAAAGCGAGGGCTTCCTTTAACAGTTGTTGTTGGTGTCCGGACAGAGTTTCTCGAGTAAAATTCCAGCAGTGCAAAAACAGATCGTGGCGTGACATCGGGAAGCGATAGAGCCCATGCTCCCGCCAATAATGGCTCAACTGCTCAATTCCTGTGGCGGGAGATCCGCTGACCCGTATCAATTGGTCGATAAAGGTGCCGAAGTGACCACTGTTCCAGGTCAGGTCCAGCAGCCGGCTGATATTGCGCACCTGCTCGAGCTCTTCGAAAGTAAAGTCGGAGGTGCCAAGCACCGTATAGGGCGGATGCGGATCGAAGCGCAGCCCATATGGGCCGGCATTCCGGCGCAGCGGCGAGCCGGGCAGGACCTTGACCGGTTCGATCTGCAGATGGTCGGGATGCAGCGCGGCGACGCGATCGATGGAGGCCAGGAGATCGGCATAGCTTTCTCCTGGCAGACCGGCCACCAGATCGAGATGCAAATGGATGCGGCCGTCCGCCTTTAACTGTCGGACGTTTTTCTCCAGCATCTCCAGCGAGATCGGCCGATTGATGGTGTCGAGGGTTTTGTCGAAGGTGGACTGCACGCCGATTTCGAACTGAAATGTCCCCGGGGGAACGCGGCGCAGCAGTTCCAGAGTCGCCTCGTCGAGCAGATGCGCACCAATTTCAAAGTGGAAATGGCTGCCGTGGTTGTGGTCGAGGATAAACTGAAAGATTTGCCGTGCGCGCTGCGGGTCATAGTTGAAGGTTCGGTCGACCAGCTTGATTTTGGCGACCCGCTGTTCCATCAGCAGCCGCAAGTCGCTTTGCACCCGGGACATCGAAAAGGCTCGCACGCGTTCATCCAGGGCGCTCATGCAGAAACTGCAGCGATAGGGACAGCCGCGGCTGGTTTCCAGGTAGATGAAACCGCGGTTCAGATCGACCAGCCCGGCCCGGAAGGGTGAAGGGATATCGTCAAGTTCTGCCAGCGGCGGACCGTCCTCACCGACACGTAACCGGTTATCGTCACGCCAGGTCAGGCGGGAAATCGCGCCGAGAGGCTCGCCGCGCTGCCAGCCGGCCAGCAGGGCCTTGAACGGCACCTCGCCTTCGCCGCGGACCAGTGCGCTCAGTCCCGGGTGGGCTTCGAACAGCGCGCCCCCGTCAAAGGAGACTTCGGGCCCGCCCAGCACGATGCGCAGCCCCGGCCTGGCGACGGCCAGGGCGTCAACCAGCTCGAGCGTGGCCCGGCGGTTCCACAGGTAGACCGAGAAGGCGATCACGTCCGGATCTTCCGCGAGCAGCATGCCAAGCACTGTCTCGCGGGGTTCGTGAATGGTGAATTCGCGGATCAGTAGCTCGCCGCACGCATTCCCGCAGTAGGCGGCCAGGCAGGGCAGGGCCAGGCTGTTGTGGATATATTTACTGTGCAGGGTGGTCAGTATCGTTCGCATTCGCAAAGCATAACCAAGGAGGGCTTCGGCATAAAGACAATTCGCCCCGTTTAACTCTGTTTCGTCTATCAGCGGCTGACTCTCTACGACGCAGGCGCCGATTTTATGCAGACCCGTTTATATGCCTCAGGCGGCCTAAACCGTCATCGCGCAAGTGCATTTTTATCCGGTGGTCACGGTGCCATGGTTAACCACGGGGGCAATTTTTGAATTCCAGAGGCTCTGCACTGACCCGCTCATAGCGAATTTCGGTCGTCTCTGAAACAGCCAAGGGAAACAGCATTAAAACCAGCCCGGCGGCATAGCCTGAGCTTGTCGATTTGCCATGTTTTGCCGTGTCAAGGCCCAAGGTAATCTCTTCGTAACTCGGTCCCACCAAGACATCGTCTGCACCTCGGCCGAGGAGGTGCGTTTCCCGGTGGAGAATGATTTTCCCAGCGCTGATTTTAAAGTCATGGTCGAGGGTGTAAGTCTTGTCATAGATGGCACAGCCATTGCGGATGGCTTTGACAAGCAGGGAATTGTTTTTTGGAATCACCTCGATAAACTCGATGCTTTCATGACCCGTGTTGCCATTGATGATTTCTTTCCCTTCTGGTCTGATTGGGTTTATATCAGGCCAAATCATTGAGGACAGGAAACCTGATGGATTTCCCTGGTTTCTATACACTCCAGCCAATTCAGACAATGCGGCGATCTGGTGAAATTCCCGATTGCCTTCAGGTTCCGAATGAAAGGCACAGCCGGCAAGTAAAAAGATGGTGAGCGTGATGACAAGTTTATATTTCATGAAGCATCCTCTGACTTGGGATGACAGAATAGAACAACCTGACTCTTCTTGGCCATCTTAATTGCAATGCCAACGTTTCCCGCTTTGGCGGTTATCGAGAACCAGCGAGGGCCTGTGGGCTGCAGCTGTGGCCTGCGTTCGACGTTGTCACTTAACTTCCCGCATGCCACAGCTGCAGCCCACAGGCTGTGTCATTGAGTCGGGAGCTGAATAGTACCTGGATTATAAAAAAACCGTGTGCCGCCGACCGGGTGTCTCGTGTTTTTCTGCTGTATTCTCCCTCCGGTCTTCGGTATTCTGTCGTCTATGAGCTCACGCAAAACCATTTTGACCCTGGTTGCTGATGAACGGGGCGAAGTCTTTGAACATCCCGACCTGCTGCTGGCCGGCATGAACGGCACCGCTGTGGTCACCCCCGACCAGGCGGAACTGATTCCCCTGCCGGAGGGCAGTCGCCTGTTCACCATTCCAGGGACGCCGCCGGTCGGTTTTGACCGCGGCAGCGGGCGCAAGGTCACCTGTTCGCGGTTGCCGCGCAGGTTGGGCGGGGGCGATGTGCAGGCCGTTTCGGCGTTTCTGACGCCGGGCTACACACGCACCCTGCTGCCGGCGGCCGATTATGCCCGCAAGCGGGCGACCCTGCCGCTCTGGTCCTACACCGCTGTGGGCTGGTGCGTCGAGGAGGAACGCTTCTACGCGGCGGCGATGCAGGTCGATCGCAACCGGCAGTGGCAACCGGAGTATTTCGACGACCGCAAGCTCGACCCGCTGGTACGCGGGCGCCTGGCCGCCTACCCGGACAACCGTCTCTACGAGCAGTTGGCGCGCTGCGCCCTCGATTACCACTGCTTTGCCGCGAAGAACCTGTTCTTCGGCCGTTGGGAGGCGCCTCTGCCGGTGTCGCCGACCTGTAACGCCCACTGCCTGGGCTGCATTTCCTACCAGGAATCCGACTGCTGCCCGGCCAGCCAGGAGCGACTGACCTTCGTGCCGAGCGTAGAAGAGCTCTGCCAGGTGGCGGTTCCACACCTGAAGGCCGCCGAGCATGCGATCGTGTCTTTCGGGCAGGGCTGCGAAGGCGACCCGATCCTGCAGGCCGAGCGGATTTGCGAAGCGGTCAGGGCGATGCGCCGCCAGACATCGCGCGGCACGATCAATTTCAACAGTAATGCCAGTATTCCCGATGCCGTGGACCGCCTGGCCGAGGCCGGGATCGAGTCGATCAGAATCTCGCTCAACTCCCCTCTCGCCGCGTCGTACAACGCCTACTATCGACCGCGTCTTTACCGGTTTGAGGATGTGCTTGAATCCCTGCGGCGGGCCAGGCGTGCCGGATTGTTCACCATGCTTAATTACCTGGTATTCCCCGGGGTAAGTGACCGGCGCGAGGAGATCGATGCGCTGAGCCGGCTGATCGACGAGATCGGTGTCGATATGATCCAGATGCGTAACCTGAGCATCGATCCGGTCATGTATCTGCAGGCGCTCGGTGTGCGCGGCCAGGGGATCGGCATGCGCGCTATGCTGCTCGAACTCAAGGCGCGCTTCCCGGCGCTGCAATACGGCTATTTCAATCGGACCCGCGACACTTTTTTCCCGCCCGGGTACGCGCGGGACTGGCCCATAGATTAAGGACGTCGAGTAAGGACGGCGGTTGCAAGCGGGTTGACCGGCAAGAGCGGCGCGGGTCGCTATTGGCTTGCATTCAGGGAAGGGGGATAGCATGGAGAATCGCAAGGGGCTCCGCAGCCGGAAGCGGCTGCAGGTGCGATTTGGGACTGAAAAACCGGAGCATCTTGGTTACACGGAGGATATCTCTCCACAGGGGCTGTTTATCCAGACGGCAAAAGTCATGAAGCCGGGGACCCGGCTGCAGGTCAGGCTGACGACCCGTGAGGGGCGGCAAATTCTGATCGAAGGGCATGTCCGCTGGGCAAAAGGGGCTCCTCCCCAGTTCCTGGGGAAGCTCAGGACCGGCATGGGAGTGATGATTACCTCGTTCGTGACAGGGGAAGAGTTTTTCCGGGGCTGTTTGCCAGAGGATGCGGTGGACCCCTGAACAGCGCGGTTCGCTTCGGTCCGTATCGTCCGACAGTTTCCTGGCCGTAGCGGTTATCGCGTATCATCTGCGAGCAGGTTTTTCGAAAACGTCTGCGCTTCTAGCATAAATCTCCTGAAATCCTGTTTCAGCGAAGCTTCACAGCGGTTCAGCTCGGTCAGACCTTCAGCCAGCGGGGTGGGACGGCTCAGGCGGGAGGCCAAATGCTGCAGGGCGCGCTCGACGGTCGGTTTTTCCCGGTAGGCAACCAGCCAGTTACGCTCGGTCATGCGGGGAGCGATGCGCGCCAGACCTTCCGGCAGCCAGGGTCGGTATTCGTGCAGGGTCCGGTAAAATTTGCCGGCAAAAACTTCAAGGGGCTCGGTGTGGTAATCTGACCAGCTGACGGCCAGAAAATGATCAAAAAAGATATCGACCATGACGCTGCGCACATGTCCGTAGCGGGGATGCAGTCGTTGTCGACTGGCCCGGCAATGTGGGCTGCTCTGAGCCAGCGAATCGATCCGCCTGTGCAGCGTCAGGCCGAGGCGGATATCTTCTGGATAATGATCGGCAATGGGGCCTTTGACAAAATCTCCCATCATGCTGCCTAATTGCAGTCCGGGGTCGTTACCGGCAAGGTACAGGTGGACGAGATAGTTCAAAATGGAAAATATGTCAGGTGCGGAGAATCTTGTTGTGCAGGATCAGCAGTTCGAACGCCAGAAGGATTTTCGACGCAAGGAAATGCAGGTCCGGCAATACCTCGGCAAGGGCAATATCAGGATCGTCAAGGTAGATCAGGCCGACAACCCGACCCATCATGACGAGAGGCAGGATCAGGACGGTGGCGGGAGCCGGTTTGCCCAGCAGGGAAATCAGGGCCAGGTTGGCACCGGTCGCCGGAATTGGGCCAAGAAAGTAGCTTTGACTGTCGATTGCGGTTTTCAGAACCGACGGTTCTGAAACGGGCAGCTGGGATTCGTCAAGCCCGACGATCGGTTGACCGTTACGTGCCGAGCGCCAGCCGGTGATCTGGCCGCCGACCACCATGAACAGGACCGCCCGTTTAAAGCGGACCCCAAGGTGACGGATCACGGCGTCAGCGACGTCATCGCGGTTGCGAACTGCGACCAGGGCCCGCGAGGTTTCTGCAAGGCTCACAGCTTCTTCGGCAAGTTCCTCGCTCTTGTTGGTTTCGGGCGGTGCGACCACAAGCGGCTCCGGCTTGGCCGGCGGGGAATAGACCTGCTCCGAACCGGGCCTTCCCAGAAATTCATCTTCGCTTTTTGCCGGTTTTTCAAGTTGGTCCAGTTCCTGACGAACCTGCTTGGGTGGGGCAATGTAGCGCATGGCCCGCTTGATCCCGTAATAATGTTCGAGCGCGAAGACCAGGCGCACCTCTAAGCCGAGAATTGGCCGGACAATGTAACCAGTGCGGAAACCGATGTCGTCGACGGCTTTCAGGTCGTGGGGATTGGCCATGGCCAGCGTCAATTTGCGGCCGTTGACCGCCATGGGGATGGCCTGGTATTTCTCCGCCAGTTCAGGGCTGATGATCTTGATGACAGCTTCGGGGATCTTCTGGAGTTCGCCGGGTTGGGCGCAGGGAATCTTCAGGAGCTTGGAGAGCGCGCCAGCCAGGATCTTTTCACTGATAAGGCCCATCTCGATAAGGATGGTTCCGAGTTTACCGCCGAAGATGACCTGGGCCTGCAAGGCTTCTTCGAGTTGTTCTTTGGTGAGCAGCTTGTTGTGGATGAGGAGCTCGCCGAGTCTGACCGCCATTGTTTTTGCTCGTTTCGGTTAATTCATTTCCACCTGACGTGTGGGATGGAAACTAGTTCTGTTCGATGGTTGCCGCGCCCGGCTCCGCCGCCAGATGAATGTTGGAGCCATCCAGCCTGGCCAGCAAGGTTGTGGCGTGGGTGCGGAACTGTGCCATATTCTCGGCGGATACCGGCGCCACCGAAGGGGCCTTGATCTTCTGCGGGTTGACCGGAGCGCCATTTTTGCGCATGCGGAAGCAGAGATGCGGACCGGTGGCCAGGCCGGTGCTGCCGACATAGCCGATTACCTGCCCCTGGCTGACGCGGCTGCCCTGGCGCAGTCCCTTGGCAAATTTACTCATGTGCAGGTAAAGGGTTTCGTAACCATTGTGGTGGCGGATCTTGATATAATTGCCGTTGCCGCGGGTGTAGCCTTTTTCACTGATGGTGCCGTCGCCCACGGTCTTGATCGGTGTCCCGGTGGGAGCGGCATAATCGATTGCCGGATGAGCTTTCCAGGTTTTGGTGACCGGGTGGAAGCGCCGCATGGTGAAGCCGGAAGAGATCCGGGAGAAAGAGAGGGGGGCCTTCAAAAAGGCCTTGCGCAGACTCTGACCATCTGCTGAATAGTAGCTCGGTCGCCGGTCGCCGTCGGTAAACAGTACGGCGTCGAAGGTCTTCCCCTGGTTGGTGAATTCCGCGGCCAGGATGCTGCCGTAACCGGCTGGCTGCCCTTCCCGAAACCGCTTTTCAACCAGAGCCTGAAAGGTGTCCCCGCTGCGGATGTCAAGGATGAAGTCGATGTCCCACCCGAAGATTTCCGCAAGGTTCATGGCCAGCACATCGTTTTCACCGCTTGCCGTCACAGCTTCGAAGAGGCTGCTGGTAATGGTTCCGCGCACCAGCTCGGTCTTGATGGTGTAGGGAATGTCCTTGGTTTCGATTGCAAAGCCATCCGGGCTCCGCGAAATGAACAGTTGCTTCTCCCGGTCGATATCGTACTCGAAGCGTTCGAATTCGCCGTTTGCCAGGCAGATTTTGTAGGGTTGTCCGGCACAGATGCGGGAGAGCGGGAAAATCGGCTTGCTCTGCTCCCCCAGTTGATGGATCTCCTGGGGACTGAAGTAACTGCCGAGCAAGGCCGTCAGAGTGTCCCCCGGAGCAATTTCACCGCTCAGGGTTTCCCGTTGGATCACCGGTTGGGTTACGGGTTTAATCTCCGCTACGGATGGGGTCTGCAGGCTCTCTTGCGGAGAAGAATGAGCTTCGGTAGAGGTGATGGCCGATCGGAAAAACAAAGGCAGGACCATGAGAACGGCCACAAGGATCAGGAGCCAATGGCCGAGTTTGATACGGGAGCGTTTACGGACGCTGCGTTTGCTCGTCGGCGGTTGAAAATCGTCGGTCAAAATCGGTTCACCCTGAAGTTGGTCTGAGTTCTGAGGTCCAGTCTATCCCTGAGATACTAACAATTCTTGCAAACGGCTGTCCATAGAATATCTCGGCTTTTTCTTGCCACACATCCTCGATTTGCGGTAAGAGATGGCGGTGCCTCGCTAAAAAGCCTGAAGTCATGGCCAAGCCTGCGTGTCGCAGGTTAACCCCGAGAAGGAAACACTCTATGATTAATCAAAGCCGTCTTGCCGATGAATTCGCCAAACTCGCTGCAATTTCAAGCCCGCCATTGCGCGAAAAAGCGCTTGCCGATTATCTCGAGGGCCGTTTCCGGACCTTGGGTGCTGAAGTCGTGTTCGACAACGCTCAGGAAAAAATAGGCGGCCAGGTCGGCAACCTCATCGCCCGCTTTCCCGCCGCAGGCCTGGCGGCCGCCCCGCTCTTGTTCTCTTTGCACATGGACACGGTTGAACCCTGTGAGGGTGTTGTTCCGGTGCTGAAGGACGGTATTTTTACCAGTGGCGGTGAAACGGTCCTGGGTGCGGATGACAAGGCCGGCATTGCCGAACTTATTGAGGCCCTGGAGGTGCTGCGGGAACAACGCATCCCGCGCGGTCCCGTCGAAGTGGTCGTGACGGTTGCCGAAGAGATCGGCCTGGTGGGCGCCAAACACTTCGATTTCAGCTTGCTCAGTGCGGAGTATGGTTATGCGCTCGATACGGTCGGGGTCGATTCCATGGTTTTACGGGCGCCGGGCGCTAACCGGATCTTCATCGAGCTGACTGGCCGTGAGGCGCATGCCGGAGTGGCCCCGGAACTCGGTCTCTCTGCGATCCAGACTGCCGGCCTGGCGGTGGCCCGGATGCGGCTGGGGTTGATTGATCATGAGACGACCGCCAATATTGGCAAAATTGCCGGCGGAGTCGCCTGTAATATCATCCCCCGTTCAGTCAGTCTTGAGGGCGAGGCGCGCAGTCACGACCCCGTGAAGCTCCAGACGCAGACCGCGCATATGATCGACTGTTTTGAAAAAGCGGCGGAAACCATGGCCCGGGAGATCGAAGGCGTCATGTGCCAACCGCAGGTTTACATCGACGTGCGCCCTGATTATCCGCGGATGTTTGTCGAAGAAAACGCCAAGGTCGTCTCTCTTGCCATGGCCGCGGCTGAAGAGATCGGGCACTGCCTGGAAGTCCGCCGTGGCGGTGGTGGCAGCGATGCCAACATTTTCAATGCCCAGGGCATCGACATGGTGATTCTCGGTACCGGCATGCAGGATGTTCACACCACCCAGGAATCGGTTGCCGTCGCTGATATGGCGCATGTTGCAGAGCTGCTGGTGGCAATTATGCGCCGCGCAGCCTGATCGTTCGCGCCAGGCTTTTTCAGTTGTTGATTTGCCATTTTTCATGTATTTTGTTTCATCGAAGCACCGTTGGGAGATGCTGACGTGGAGCATGAAGCATTCATCGTATCCGGTGGGCTGTTGGGCCTGGGACTGATTGCAGGTTTCTTTATGCACCGTTCCGATTTTTGCCTGGCCGGAGCGTTTCGGGATCTTTTCCTGTTCCGCTCCATGCATCTGATCCGCCCGCTGGTACTCGCCGTCACGGCCAGCGCGCTTTTGTTCGAAATGGCCAGAATTTTTGGTTTTCTGCCCTATTACCCCTTTCCATGGTTCGCACCGCCTGCCGCGGTAAACCTCTTGGGAGGATTTGTTTTTGGCGTCGGCATGGTTCTGGCCGGCGGTTGCGTGGTCGGAGTGCTTTACAAGCTTGGCGGCGGTAGTTTGCTTGCCGGCGTCGGGCTATTGGGCCTTGTGGTCGGCAGTGGGCTTTACGCCGAGATCCACCCCTATTGGCAACCTATCGCCAGGGCCGTGCTTCTGCACGAATCGGCAATAACCCTGCCACAATTGGCGGGGACGAGCCCGACCTGGTGGGTGGCTGTGTTCTGTCTGATTGGCGGATTCTGCTGTGCCGTCTGGTGGCGGCGCGGCCGTTGGCAGCAAAAGCATAAGGCTGATGGATATATTCCGCCCTGGCTGACCGCTCTGGTGATTGCCGTTCTGAGTCTTCTGGCGTTGAAATTGAGCGGCATTCCGATGGGCATAACCACTTCATATGCCAAATTTGCGGCGCTGGCCGAGTCGGCATTGTTTCCGGAACATGTCGCGGCTACGGAATATTTTGTTGCGCAGCCGACCCATTATGTGTTGCCGGGTACGCAGCGGGAACTGACCGGCGGCGGCGGACCGCAGTTCGATGTGATTGCCCTGGTCCAGTATCCGCTGATCTTCGGCATTATTTTGGGGGCCCTGGGCTCTGCGGTCAGCCTTGGTGAATTCAGATTGTACTGGCGGGTGCCGGGGCGTCAGGTTCTCATGGTGTTTTGCGGGGGAGTCATCATGGGGCTGGGCGCGCGCATGAGTCCCGGCTGTAATGTCTGGCATGCGCTGGGCGGGCTTCCGGTACTCACTCTGCAGAGCTTATTGTTTGTCGTCGGTCTGTTTCCGGGAGCCTGGCTGGGAGGCCGGCTGCTGCAAAAAATCCTGATGTGACCACAGGAAAAGAAGGAGCCCATGCAACCCGAAATTGTCGAACAGGACATTCGCGGGCAGATCTGCCCATCGAGCCTGCTTCTGGTGTTACGTGAAGTCAACAAGAACTTCGAAAAGCTGGCAGCCGGGGAAATAGAAATGCTGATCCTCACCGATCATCGTGATGCCACCGGAACCATACCGGCGACGGTCGAAAACATGGGGCTGCATGTCGAGGTCGAAAAACTATCCGGTTACTATCGCGTTCGAGTAAAGAAGTAACGTGCAGAGAGAGCAAGGTTAAAGATGTCGGTTCGGAAACCTGTTGAAATCTCCCAGATTGAAGCCTTGACCGCCGAACGTGACCGGTTCAGGGAAGAGAATGCGCGCTTGCGTGCGATCCAGGCGGAGACGTTCGCTTATATCCGGGCGAAGGTCAATGATATGCTCGCTGTGGTCGGGACCAAAACCCTCCGGCCGGAAGAGCTCGATGATCAGAGCCTGCTCGAGTTTGATCCGATCGGTATCGTTACGAAGACCTTCAGGCATGTCCTCGACAGCCACCGCAAACTCAATGAAGAGCTGCACTTTGCCCATGACGAGATCCAGGCGATATTCGATTCGGTCGGTGCGGCCTTGCTGGTACTTGATCCCAAAGGGCGGGTGCAGGCCTACAATCAGAAAACCAAGGAGCTGCTGCTAGGCCGTGATGAGGATATTGTCGGACGCTCGTGCTGTACAATTTGCGGACGAAAACAGGGGGATGGATCGGTCTGCACCTTTGAAAAGGTCATGCAGGTCCGGCGTGAGCATCACCTGCAGGACTGGAGCCTCGGTGAGCGCACCTTCTCCGTGGTCGGCCGGCCCATGCTGGATGCCGCGGGTGAGATCACGCATGTCGTCCTGGCGTACAGCGATATTACGGCGCGCAAAAAAGCGGAAACCTCGCTTCTTGAATCGCTCAAGGAAACCCAGGAGGCAAATGCCAAAATTCATGGTATTTTACGTTCTGCCGCGGACAGCCTGCTGGTGACAGACGCCTCGGACAATATCGTTCTCATGAATGAGCGGGCCGAGCAACTGTTCGGTTTCTGCTTGACCCATTTCGGCGGGAAACTCGCGACCAGGACCTTCCCCTGTCGGGAATTTGTCGATTTGCTGTGCGGCCCTCCCCAGTCGGGAAGTGATGTTCTGATCCGGGATCTGGTTATCAAGGGAGTCGACGGCGAAGAAGGAATTTACCAGGCGCGCGTTGCTGTGGTCAGAGGTCCGGGCGGAGACTACCGCGGGCGCATCGCCCTGTTGCACGATGTGACCCGGGATCGTGAACTGGACCGGATGAAGAGCGATTTCGTTTCCACGGCCGCCCATGAACTGCGGACCCCCCTGTCGACCATCCTTGGCTATACCGACCTGATGCTGACCCAGGGGGAACAGTCACGCGAACATTTTACCGAGTATTTGACCCTGATTCAGGATAAAGCGGAAAATCTGGCGCAGATTGTCGGTGATTTGCTGGATATCAGCCGGATCGAGGCCGGAGATGGCTTGCAACTGTCTTTTGAGCCCTGCGATCTGGAAAAGGTCTGCAGGAATGTTGTTGAGGAAATTTCCATCGACATCAAGACTCATCAGTTCGCACTGGATTTTCCGGACAAGCCGATTCTGATTGAAGCAGATCGTTATGCCCTCGTTCAAATTCTCGAGAACGTGCTCGGGAATGCGGTGAAATACTCCCCGGGTGGCGGCGAAGTGCAGCTGGCCGCCCGGGTTGAAGGCAATCTGTGTCGGCTTTCGATCAGCGATACGGGACTGGGCATGCAGGCGGGTCATCTTGAGCGGGTGTTTGAAAAGTTCTACCGGATCGATACGACCAATACGGCGATCTCTGGCACCGGTCTGGGCCTGACCATCGTCAAGCATCTGGTTGAAGCCCACCGGGGTTCGATTTATCTGGAAAGCCAGCCCGGCCAGGGAACCACCGTCAAGATAGAATTGCCCATGGTCCAGTGAACAAGCCTCTTTTACAGCGCTTCTCAACCCGTCTTTGCCGATGACCCCAGGCGGCGATCGGCCGGCCAGGGGTGTCTCACCCCAAAGCGGCCCTGACGTCACTTGCCAATGCCCGGATATCCTCATCGTTGGTTGCCCATGAACACATGAACCGGCAATGGCCTGAGCCGATGAAGGTATAAAACACCCAGCCCTTGCTGCGCAGGGCGTCGATTACCTTTTGCGGCAACTGCACGAAAACCGCATTGGCTTCGGTGGGGTGAATCCGCTTGACCTTCGGCATCGCCACCAGCGCTTCGGAAAGTTTTCGGGCGCACCGGTTGGCATGTGCGGCATGGTGCAGGAGTGCGTCGTTTTGCATCAGGCCGAGCCAGGGGGCTGCCAGAAAACGCATCTTCGACGCCAGCTGCCCGGCCTGCTTGCAGCGATAATCGAACTCCCTGGCCAGGTGCTTGTCGAAAAACACCACAGCTTCGCCGATCGCCATGCCGGCCTTGGTCCCACCCAGGGAGAGGACGTCGACACCGGCCTGCCAGGTCAACTCCCGCGGGGGCACCTGCAGCGCCGCCAACGCATTGGCGAAACGCGCTCCATCCATGTGCAGTTTCAGGCCCAGCCGCCTGGTCAGGTCGTGTACCGCCGACAGTTCGTCCGCTGTGTAGAGCGTGCCGAGTTCCGTGGCCTGGGTGATCGACAGCACCTTCGGTTTGGGATAATGAATGTCCGTGCGTCGTTTGACCGTGTATTCGACGGCATCGAGGTTGACCTTGCCCTCGGGGCCGGAAACCGTCAGCAGCTTGGTCCCGTTGGAGAAAAATTCGATGGCCCCGCACTCATCCGTTTCGACGTGGGCTGTTTCGTGACAGATGATGCTGTGGTATGAGTGGCACAGCGAGGCGAGAGCCAGCGAGTTGGCCGCAGTGCCGTTGAAAACGAAGAAGACCTCGCAGTCAGTCTCGAAAAAATCGCGGATGGCATTACAGGCCCTGGCCGTCCAGGGATCGTCGCCGTAGCTGGTGGCGAAACCTGCATTGGCCTGGGCCATTGCCTGCCAGGCTTCGGGGCAGATGCCGGCGTAGTTGTCACTGGCAAACTGGTTTTTAGGCTGGTCGCTCATGGGTCGCAGACTTTCTGATTGGAGATGGTGGCGCGCGGGTTTCAAAGTCTTCTGATCTGCATGCCGAGTTCGTCAAGGACCGGCCTGGCGGCTCTGAACATGTCTTCTCCGGCCAGTACGCCAACGGCACTGTCTTGCCAGGAGCCGGCCAGGCAGCTGTGCGCCACCCTGGCAAGCTCGCTGCGGGTCATGGCCAGTACCCGGTCGCGCAGGCTCTGGCGCATGGCCAGGGTCAGGCCTTGCTGCTGGTGAAGAAATTCCCGGTAACCACGGCCGCCAGGGGACAGCGGACGGTCCAGTTCACCGAATACGGCCAGGATCGCCTCCTTGACCATCTCATCGCTGAATTCCGCTTGGCATGCCCAGTCAATGGCGTTGCGGTAAACCTCCAGGGTCCGGACCAGATGCGGATCGCGATAGGAGAGCAGGGAGAACAGGCCGCCTTCGGTATCGTTGCCGGCCAGACCGCCGTAAGCACCGCCTTTTTCGCGGATTTCGCGGTGTAAAAAGTTGGCGCGCAGCAGTTTGGCCAAAACCATGAGGGCGGCCGCATCCGGATGAGTGAATGGCCGGGTGCGGAAAACCCTGGCCACATAGGCGACCGGAAGGTTGTATTCCCAGCCGATGATGGGCCTTTCGGGGACGAATTCGGCAGACAGGCCGGCCTCTGCTGACCCGTTCTCCGGCAGGGCTTCAATGATGGCCTGGAGCGGGGCAGTCATACCGGCATGCGAGCGCTTTTCTGCCGTGACCGCAGTGCTGATTTTGGCCCGGCATAACAGTTGGCCGGCGATGCGGGTGAACCTGCCGGAGAGTTGAGCCATGCCATTATCGTCAAGCGCCGCCGTTGCCCGGATCAGGAGCAGTTGAGACAGGCCTGACCATTCTTCACGGAGCTGTGCGGCGGGAGTCAGCCCATTGGCGGCGGCCCGTGCGGCAAAGGAGTGGCCGGAGCCGGCGATGGAGTTTTCCATGGAACTTTTAAGCTGACCGATCACAGTTTTCAGCCGCGTCAGATCGGAGAAGTCGGGTCGCGTCAGCATATCGACCAGAATTTCGCCCAGACTTGCCTGGTTGCGTTCGAGGGCCTTGCCTTTGAGATCAATGACGGCCCGAACCTTGTCCAGACTGGCAGGGTCGGCAAGCAGATTGGTCGCCAGGCGGATGCCGCCGGTTGCGGCGGATATGCGTCGCGCCATGGCCAGGTAATCCATGCCGGCGGCGCCGATTTGCGGGAGCAGGGCGCAGAACATCGGCAGATAGGGACGCAGGTCCTGCTCCAGGCCTTCAATATCGAACTGCAGCGTCAGGTAGGTAATGCCGTTGGTCGGCTGGTCGAACCAGAAAACCTCGCGGCCGGCAAGCACGGTCTTGGTAAAGTCGACGGACTTTTCCTCCCCATCAATATCAGCCAGTTCCAGGCCGGGCAGGCAGCTCGTGTCATCC
>RRYU01005418.1_pt1 | contig 21737 bp, 20 predicted proteins | sample 2162651 | NCBI WGS metagenome assembly RRYU01 (sample SAMN10267283, study PRJNA491782) | microbial mat metagenome | isolation source: biomat in the production well | place: Japan: Minami-Kanto gas field, natural gas well KTG3 | collected 2017-06 | reverse complement strand
GCTGCCACTCAGCAAACTTGAAGGGGCCGGTACCCACTGGCTGCTGGCCAAACGCATCGCCTTCGGCCTCAACCGCCGTCGGGCTGACAATGCTGGCATAGGGGCTAACCAGAGTGCTGAAGAAGACCGCCGAGGGGGCACTGAAGGTGAAGCGCACGGTATACTCATCCACCGCCTCAACCCCGGTCATCATCGCCAACCCCTCACCAGCCGAGGTCTTGGCCTCTTTGAAGCGGTTGAAGGTGAAGACGACCGCATCGGCATTCATTGGCGTGCCATCATGGAAGACGACATCGTCACGCAGGGTGAAGGTGATGGACAACCCATCCTCACTGATCTCCCAACTCTTGGCCAACGCGGGCTTGTAGGTGTTGTCCACATCGCGGAAGATCAGGGTCTCGAAGAGATAGGGCAGGATGATATTCTGCCCCGAACCGGGCGTCGCATGGGGATCGAGGCTGGTCGGCTCAGCCGTAATCGCCCGTGTCACCGTGCCGCCCATCGCCGGGCCAGCAGGAGCCTCTGTTGGTGCGACTGTCGGCTCGGTCGTTGCCTCGGTCGTTGCAGCCTCGGTCGTGGCAGCAGCAGCCTCGGTTGCGGCTGCGGTCGGCTGGACAATCGGTGTGGCCGCAGTCTGCGGGGAAGCGCCACATCCGGCAATGACCAGCACAAGCGCGAGCAGGGCAAGATACCGCAGTGTACCCATGTGCTTACAAACCTCCTTACATGTCGAACATCTGGTAGACGAGTGGTTAAAACCACGTTACGGGGTAGTCTATCGTAACACAGAATCGTTGATTGACAGGCAATGAACAAAGGCTGTGCGGGTTATATCAGGCTAACCCAGCGGCTATTGCCTCAACAAAACCATCAAAAGAGCTAAAATCGCGTGCCACCACAGCGGGTTCGAGGCCCATACGGCGGGCATTCGCGGCGGTATAGGGGCCAAAGCAGCAGATCGCCGGGCCATCAGATGGTGGATCGATCATTGCTAGGAACCCGGCCACTTCGCCGGCGCTACTGAAGGCAATCGCATCCACCGCACCGCGCCGGATCAGATCGAGCTCCACCTGGTAGCGTTGCGCATCCAAGACACGGGTACGATAGGCGGGCACACGCACCGGGATCATGCCAATCTCCTCTAACCCGGCCACAAAGTTGGGGATGACATCGGGTTCCTCTAGCCCCTCGACGGTGGGTGCAGGCACAAGGATACGTTGCCCGCGACTCTCTGGGCGCTGGGCTAATTCAGTGACGATCCCCCGTGGACTCGGCTCACTCGGCAGGAGGCTGACCCGCAAGCCCACCTCATGCAGCCGTTCCGCATCACGGCCAATTGCGGCCAAGTGGCAATGATTGAGTTCCTTGACGGGTATCTGGAGGGCATCACAGCGGTGTAAAACCGTCTCGATCCCATTGCGGCTGGTGAATCCAATCCAGTGCAGATGCTCGCGCTGATGCAGTGCCGCATCCAGTTCGTGGTAATCGGGTAGCAGATCGGTCTCTATCGTGGGCATGAGGATGGGCAAGCCACCATGCTGGAGCACAGACTGGGCAAAGCGCAGGGCATAGTTGCGGGGAGCAGTAATCAGAATACGCCGCCCGAAGAGGGCTTGCTGCTCTGAGGACACGAGCATCGAGGTATCGGCAGTGGGCATACACATCTCCTACCAAGCAAACAGAAAGGCCAGATCATGGACATTGGTCTGAGTCGGGCCAGTATGGATCAGATCGCCTAAGGTGGCAAAGAAGGAGTAGGAATCATTGCGCGCCAGGTAGTCGTGGGGGTCGAGACCCAGCATCTGGGCGCGATGGAGAGTCGTACCCGTAACAATCGCCCCGGCCGCATCGGTTGGGCCATCTACTCCATCCGTTGCGAGGGTCATCAGGGTAATATCGGGCAAGCCCGCCAGATCATCCACGGCTGCCAGTGCCAGTTCCTGGTTACGCCCGCCACGCCCACGGCCACGCAGCGTCACGGTCGTCTCGCCACCTACGATGATGCATGCGGGGCGGGGTAGGGGATGCTGGCCCTGCGCCAAATCGCGGCCAATCGCGGCCAGGAAGCGACCCGCCTCACGCGCCTCACCTTGCAGGTGGGTAGTGAGGATCATGCTATGCAACCCAGCGGCCTGCGCCGCCCGCTGCGCTGCCTGTGCCGCTTGCAGATTACTCCCCACCAAGAGCGTGGAGGCACGAGCAAAACATGCATCATCGGGGCCGGGGGTATCGGCCACCTCACCCGCCAAGCCGCGCTGGAGGTACTCGCGGATGGCAGGTGGCAACGTCGTCTCCAGGCCATAGCGTGCCACCACCGCCCAAGCATCGCTGAAGGTGGTAGGATCGGGCACCGTCGGGCCAGAGGCGATCACATCGAGTGGGTTGCCCACCACATCAGAGAGAACGAGCGTCACCAACTGGGCAGGCGCAGCCATACGGGCCATACCGCCACCCTTGAGCTGATCGAGGTGCTTACGCAGGCAGTTGATCGCCGAGATGGGGGCACCACATGCCAACAACTGGGTGGTCAGTTCTTGCAGATCGGCCAACTCCACACCTGGTACCGGCAGGCTCAGGAGTGCCGAGCCACCCCCGGAGAGCAACACCAGCACCAGATCATCAGCCTGAGCCTGAGACAGGAGCGCCGCCACCTGCTGCGCGGCGGCGACGCTATCGGCATTGGGGATGGGATGCCCAGCGGCGAATGCGCTCATCCCAGGAACAGGATCGGCGAGTTGTGGAGCCACGATGACCCCGGCGTGCAGAGATGCACCGAGCACCTCTGCGGTTGCCGTTGCCATCGGGTATGCCGCCTTACCGACCGCCACGACCCAGATGTGGCCGATCTGGCGCAGATCGTAGTGGTGCGGGCCAAGCCGGAGCAGATCGCCATCACGCTGCATCGAGCCACGCAGCGCCGCCCCTGGTTCCACCGCTGCTAGTGCCGCCGTCATCACTGTTGTGACGATATCTGCGTGTTTCATAGAAAGAGCCTCAGGAAACCCGCCCCTTTAGGGGTGGGAGGAATGAGGCTTTTAGCTGCCTCACTCCCGGTAGGTGTTCACCACCACACCGCGTTCAGCGGTGTGGGGCAACCACGTGGGCATGGTATACTGTCCCATGTGCGAAGGCACAATGCGGGGGAATGCACCCGTGGACCCGGTTTGCAGCACATTCCCACCTGAACCTTGCTGGTTCTGTCGAGGAATCCTTCGACAGGTAAAACGTTCAGGGTCAGATGCCTGTGCATCTGCAATCGCTGTCGGGTTCGCCCGACAGGGCACCCGTAAACGTGCCGTACTGCTCGGATGCCGACTTGTCGGTAGCGCCAGAGCAAAGCCCCCGCCTTTAGGCGGGTGGTGGTTTACACACCGAAACCTTAACCGAACGCAACAAGGACTTTGGCTCCCTTCGACAAGCTCAGGGAGCTACAAAGGTTTGCCAGCGGTATCGCCCCAGCGTTATAGGCTGCTTCCTCGACCGGGACTCTTCGCTCAGCGTGACAGCACCCGATACCCCAAGATGCTACGACGATGTACGTTGCTTAAAGATCGAGAGTTGCAGTTGGGGATCGTGCCCACACGTCTCACAACGACCGTCCTTCATCCCGACGATACGAGCCATCCCGTTAGTACGGTTGATCAGGGTTGCCTGACACCCAGGGCAACGGGTGGTCTGGTTGGCCTCAGCGGTATAGATATAGTGCAAGCCTTGCTCGTGGCCGATCCGGCGTGCCCGCACCACCGATGAAGCCGTAGCACTGCCCGCATCGCCCGGTAGGACGTGCCAGGGCGTGTAGGGGCCAAGCGTCGCGATGATCCACTCGGCCAATTCTCGTAGCTCATCGGCGTCATCATTTACCCCGTGGTGGATGCGGGTGGTCACTTCAATATGGCAATGCCAGCGCGTATGCGCCTCTTCAATGATGGCGAGCGTATCACGCCAATTGGGCACACCACCCAAACGGGTGTAGGAGGCATCGCTAAAGCCACGCAGATCGAAACTGATCGCATCCAAATAGGAACCAAACTCGGTCAACCCCTCAAGCGTACTCATGCCCGTTGTCACCAACGCCGTCACCCGGCTCGAAGCGCGGCTGAGTTGGAGGAGTGCGAGCACATACTCGTGGGCTACCGCCGGTTCGCCATAGGCCCACACCACCCCCCGGCAGAGGCGTTCGAGGGCGAAGTTGGCCGCCCGCTCAGCATCGAGCCGCCGCTGTTTAGCTGGGTCGTCGGGGATAGCGGCATATGGGCCACGCTGCTGATCGACCGTGGTGGCGTAGCCCCAACTCCCAATCGCTAACATCATCGTGTCGGGGAAGAAGTGCCATAAGCGGTGATCCTCAATCGGGCAGATCGAAGCCCCGCTGATCAGACCATACCCCAACAGACTGATCCCCTCCTCGGTGGCTACCCGCACTTGGCAACGCCCGGTTTCACCCGGACGCAAAACGCAACGCCATTGACATGCCGCACAGTGAAAGGCACCATCGTCACTGGGGGTGAGAAGTTCGGCAAGCGGTGTACTCATAACGTATGTTTATGCTCCTCATCTGGCCCGACCCTAGCGTTTTGCCCACCCTTCGGGTATAATGCGGGCGAATTGGGCAACGTGACCCACGCAATTCATCGGATTTACCACGTTCTGTAGCAGATAGTGTAGCATAGTATCAAACTGCTGCGCCAAGGATACCATGGATCAGACACCTTTACGTCGTCGGATCGGGATTGATCCAACGAACCCACTTGCACCAGAACCACCGAGTGCGAATAGTGCCTGGGAACAACTTGCGGATGAGGTTATTGAAGATCGACCGCAGGTTCGGGTGCGTTCCTTTGTGCGCGAGTTACTGGAAACAGCGATCTTTATTCTGCTGATCTTCTTCATTGTACGTGGGATCGTGCAGAATTTTAAGATCGAGGGTACCAGTATGGAACCTACGATGCACACAGGTGAGTATATTCTGGTCAATAAACTGATCTATTTTCATTTTGATATTAATGCACCACTGCGCCTGCTGCCGGGTCAAGAGGCACTACCCCAGAAGATCATCTACCCCTTCCACCAACCGCGCCGGGGCGATATTGTGGTCTTTGAGTACCCACGCGATGTGAGCAAAGACTATATTAAGCGTGTGATTGGGTTGCCTGGGGATACCCTAGAGATCCGGGAGGGCAAGGTCTTTCTGAATGGTATTGAACTGATCGAACCCTACTTGGATAGCTCGACCGCGTGTATGGGAGGGCGGCTATGTGGTAATGGGCCGTTCGTCGTCCCTGAGGGCACGATCTTTGTCATGGGGGATAACCGCAACAATAGTAGCGATTCCCGCGAATGGGACTCGCTACCCCTCAATCGGGTTTTGGGCCAAGCCTGGCTGATCTACTATCCGATCAACCAGTGGGGGCTCGTACCTCACCACGAATACTAATCTATGCGTATTGCTGTTAATGCCCACCTGTTGGCGCACACGCGCTCCTTCCGCCGCGCCGGGGTCTCCCACTATATCGAACAGACGCTGCTGCATCTGGCACAGATTGATCAGCACAACCAGTACGATATCTATACGACCCGTGGCCTCGATAATGCCGCGTTGGGTCTCCCGGCCAATTTCCGGGTGCGCCCCAGCCACTTGCCGACCATCAATCCGCGTATCCGTATCCCCTGGGAGCAGTTCTTCGCGCCTATGCTGATGCGCATTACCAAGGCGAATCTCTACCACGGGGCGCTCAATGTGGTTCCGTTCAGTTGCCCGGTGCCGAGTGTCGTTACGGTGCATGACCTGGCCTTCATTCGCTTCCCTCAGACCTTCCGCGCCTACAACCGCACCTACCTCGATTTCGCTACCCGCCTGAGTGTGCGCCGTGCCACCCGCATCCTGGCGGTCTCAGAACATACCAAGCGCGAGGTGGTAGGGTTGCTGGGTGTCCCCGCTGAGCGGGTGGTGGTAACGCCTAATGCTGCTCGTGGTCACTTCCGCCCGCCGACGCCCGCCGCCCTGGATCTCTTCCGCATGCGCCATGGCCTGCCGGAGCGTTTTGTGCTCTATGTAGGAACATTGGAGCCGCGCAAGAATCTGACCACACTGCTCGATGCCTACGCCGAGGTTGCGCGCCGCTTCCCATCTGTGCCGCTGCTGGTGGGTGGGGGCAAGGGCTGGCTCTATGACACGATCTTCGAGCGCCTCGAACAGCTTGGGTTACGCGAGCAGGTGAAGTTTGTTGGCTACTTGGACGAGGAGGAGTTGCCGCTCTGGTACGCAGCAGCGACGGTCTTCGCCTTCCCCTCGATCTACGAGGGCTTTGGTATGCCGCCGCTAGAAGCGATGGCATGTGGCACCCCGGTTGTCACCTCGAACACCTCTAGCCTGCCCGAAGTCGTCGCCGATGCCGGACTGATGGTTGATCCGCGCAGCGCCGATGCTCTGGCCGATGCGCTGTGCCGTGTCCTGGGCGACGCGGAGTTGCATGCCGATCTGGTGGCACGTGGGTTGCAGCGAGCGACCCACTTCACCTGGGCAACAACAGCGGAGCGCACGCTGCGGGCGTATGAGCAAACTGTATTGACACCATAGGCGTTCGGTTAAGGAATACCACGTAGGGGCGCGTCACGACGCGCCCCATACGCACGCCCGAAGGTAGCACCGGCTTCCAGCCGGTCACGATGCACCACTGACCGGCTGGAAGCCGGTGCTACCTTCGGGCTAACCGAACACCAATGCTATTGACACCCCCCCCCACTAAGGTATAATGCGCGTAGATCTCCCGTCGAGACGGGCATACCACGGGCGTAAAGGAGCGTATCTATGTTTGGTCTTGGGGTTCCTGAATTACTCATCATCCTTGTGATCATCATCGCCGTCTTCGGCGCAAGTCGTTTGGCCGGGATCGGCGGCGCACTTGGTAATAGCATCCGCGAGTTCAAGAAGGCCGTGCGCGACGATGACGCACCAAAGGCCGATGAGAAGAAGGTCTAAGACACCACCATTGGTGGGTGATCGGGGGTGGCCGACCGCCCCCGTTTTTTTATGGGTAGGGTATGGCACAAGATTTTTTTGATCGCGCTACCATTACGGTGCGGGCAGGCAATGGGGGCAATGGCGCGGCCACCTTCCGCCGCGAGAAGTTTGTCCCACGCGGCGGCCCGAATGGCGGCGATGGTGGCCGGGGTGGCCACGTCTATCTGATCGCCGATCCAGAATTGAATACGTTGCTCCACTTTAGTTTCCAGCGGAAGTTTGTGGCCGAACATGGCGGAAATGGGCAGAAGAACCGCATGTTTGGAGCGCAGGGGAACGATCTGGAAGTGCGGGTTCCGCCTGGAACGGTGGTGCGCACCACGATTGACGGGGTTGAGTATGAAGTCGATCTGGCTGTTCCGGGGCAGCGCCTGCTCGCCGCTCGTGGTGGGAAGGGTGGCCTGGGCAATGTCCACTTTACCACCTCGACCCGCCAAGCGCCGCGTATTGCCGAGTATGGCGAACCGGGTCAGGAGTTGCAGATCGATCTGGAACTCAAACTGATCGCCGATGTGGGTCTGGTGGGGTTCCCCAATGCAGGCAAGAGTACGCTGCTCTCGGTCATCAGTGCCGCGCAGCCCAAGATCGCCAACTACCCCTTCACGACCCTGCAACCCAACCTGGGCATGGTGACAGTGGGTGATTATGATCGCTTTGTGGTAGCCGACATTCCTGGGCTGATTGAGGGCGCACACGCCGGAGTGGGTCTGGGTCACGACTTCCTGCGCCACATTGAGCGTACCCGTGTGATCATCCATGTAGTGGATTGCGCTGGGGTAGATGGGCGTGATCCGTTGGATGACTATGCGCAGATCAATGCCGAGTTGCGCCAATACCGCCCGGAACTGGCCGAGCGCCCCCAGGTCGTCGCACTGAACAAACAGGATCTGCCGGAGGCGGCAGAGAACCTGGAGCGGCTGCAACGTGAGTTACCGGTTGCCCCGGAGGATCTGGTGCCGATTGCCGCCGCCACCCGCGAGGGGGTAGACGCGCTGCTACGCCGGGTGACCGAAGTGCTCCGCAGCCTTCCCACCGAGCCTGTACACCCACGGGATGCGGCACTCCCCGATCTGGACTGGGGCGTTCCCGATGTTGACCCGAACACCTTTACGGTGGAGCGCGAGGGTGCAAACTGGCGGGTACGGGGCGTGAAGATCGAGCGGCTGGTGGCCATGACCAACTTTGATCAGCCGGAGGCGGTGGATCGCGTCCAGCGCGTCCTTGATGCGATGAAGGTGAGCGATGCGCTCATCAAGGCCGGGCTGCAAGAGGGCGATACGGTAGTGATCGGACGCCAGGAGTTGCTCTGGTCGGATGCCGAGCGGTTTTTGTAGGGTTTAGGGATAGAAGACATCTAATCGCACCTCCCCCGCCCCTAATCCGATCAACGGAGCTAGAACGATCTCGGCCAACAGATCGGGTGGGGGCGGGTCGGGCAGGTAGAAGAGATGGGCGCGGCAACTGGTGTCGCTGGCACCAAAGCCGAGCACGGGGATGCTCAGGCGAGGATGCTGGCGACATGCCGCGCACCAGTGGCACTCTAGGCGCTGCGGGCTAGTGACGGCCCAGATGGACAGGAGATTGGTATGGGCACGCAGGTAATCAATATGCCAGTGCAAACGCGGCTTATCGCTACGCTCGTGGTGGCGGAGCCGCGCCCGTAGCCCACCGGAGCCAAAGGCGCTGCCCACATAGAGGTAGTAGCCAGGAGCAAAGGTGTAGCGCCCCAGCCGCCCCACCTGAAGATCGGGGAGCGTCGCGATCAGGTGGAGGAGCAGAATATAGCTGCCCATCTAGTAGCTAACCCGTAGTAATCGGGTATGGCTATACATCCCCGCCGCCTCCAAGGTTTGCTTGGAGCGATGGTTATGGTACCAACAGCCCGCAATTGGAACGCGGCCAATGCGGCGACACTCGGCGATCAGGCCGCAGATGGTGGCCGTACCGATGCCACGCCGCCGAAATGCAGGTAGGGTGAACATACCCACACTTGCCACATGGGGCAAGAGCACACTGCGCTCGATCACCCCAAACCCAACACACTCCCCGCGCTGCTCGGTGATGTAGAGTTTCCCCTGCGCTACATGATCCTCTAGGCGATCAAAGAATCCACCTGCCCCTGCACGAATAATCTCGGTGTCCTCCATTGTAGCCACTCGCAAGTGAATCTCTAGTGGAGGTGGAGGAGAATCAGGGTAGGTCTGGAAGAAGTAGGCTTGGCGATCAACCTGGCGGCTATCATCGAGGGCATGGGACAAGAAGAGTTCATCACCGGTGGGTACAAAGGCCGCATGGACACTCTCTAGGTGACGCACACCATAGAACATGGCCTGCGCATAGCGACGGTAGGGCAGATCAACATGAAACAGGGTGATCAGGGTTTCGGCATGGATGGCACAAAACCCAGCCTTCGCCCCATCTACCTCAATCTGGTAGTGGTTAGATTCGAGGATATGCTCCTCAAGAAACGAATCGACCGGTGAGGTGAGGGTGGCCATATGTTGGCGCAACTCGGACGCAACCTGTCCAAAGGGGATATGGGTATAGGTAATTGGCATCGTGTGTATCCCGTACTATCAATATGTTGCTATTATACTGGAGGTAGGCGGCATCATCAGTTACGATCTTCATGGAATTTAGGTATATGAGTACCAACAAAACAACCTTCACCACGACCAATACCGGGTTCAGGTTAGATCTACCTGATTGGGCAATAGAGCGGCTGAACGCACTACCAAGCCACTTCGGCAGCAACGCAGAGCGTATGGCAGCCGTGATCCAATTTGCCGATCTGAATGTTCAACACCAAACGGGTGGCCCATTTGCGGCGGGTATCTTTGAACGCGACTCAGGACGACTGGTGGTTATCGGGGTCAATCGGGTGATGCCGTGCAACTGTTCATCGGCACACGCAGAAATCATGGCGCTCTCGTTAGCCCAACACATCCTCGGCAACTACGATCTGGGAGCAGCGGGGTTGCCCGCGCACCAACTCGTCGTAAATTGGCGCCCGTGTGCGATGTGTTTTGGGGCGGTGCTCTGGTCAGGGGTGCGGTCACTGGTCATTGCCGGGGCAGGCCCGGAGTTGGAGGAACTGACAGGGTTCGATGAGGGGCCAATCCACCCGGAGTGGCGGGACGAATTGGCGCGACGGGGCATCGAGTTGGAGGAGAATGTGCTCCACACCGAGGCGTTGGAGGTCTACAAGCGGTTCGCGGCCAGTGGGGCATTTGTCTATAACGCCCGGTTAGGGGATTGAGCCGTCTCTACGAAAAAAATCTGTTAGCACGAAGAAGTTCTGGGATGCGCCGCATGTCTTCGACAGGCTCAGCTTCGGCAGGCTCAGCCACCGCCAGCGGCGCGGTGGCTGAGCTTGTCGAAGCCCCGCGCCGTATCCCTGCAATCCCAAGACTTCTTCGCGCTAACAAAAAACCTACACGCGCCGCCCGCCCTTGAGTTGCTTCTGGAAGGCGAGCATCCCGTCCCAATCGCCACGCGCCCCGTAAGCGGCCTGCTCCGGCCAGGTGGTCGGATCGGCGATGGCGTAACGCGAACCAGCCGCTGTCAGAATGGCCTTGATGCGTTCAACCGGTGTGGCAGCCAGATCGGTTAGATCGAGGATACCATTGCTGACCAGCAGCGCGGCGATTTTGGGGCCGATACCTTCGACCTTCTCAAGATCTTTGGGCCGAGCCTCGCGAGGTGTAGCAGCAGCAACCGGCTCCGGGGTCGGCTCTGGCTCCGGGGTCGGCTCCGGCTCCGGGGTCGGCTCTGGCTCCGGGGTCGGCTCTGGCTCCGGGGTCGGCTCTGGCTCCGGGGTCGGCTCTGGCTCTGGGGTCGGTGCGTGCTTGCGGCACACAATCCCCAGACTATCAATAAACCAGTCGGAACGGCCATACAAACCGACCAGCGCATGACCACGCGGCACTTCGAGGGCAAAACTCATTGCTGTGCCATTGCTGCCATAATCTCCTGAGACCCGCAGATTGGTATGGAAACGGATCTGATCGATATACCAATCGGCCAGACCGCTGATCATCGTGATATGCTCATCTGCACCGAGGATGAAGGTATCGTGCTGGCCACCCTCACCACCGATACGGGACATCTCGACCCGATTTCCACTAGCATCGGTGTAGACAAACTGTAGTGCGTTGACGAACTGATCAGCGAAGATATGGATCTCTGTCAGTCGGGCACCCTCTGGGATGACGTAGCCCGTAAACGGGATACCCCCTAGTCCGCCTGCCTCCCCCTGCAACATATCTGACATTGTGAGTCTCTCTCCTCTTGGTATGATCCTGCCGATCCATGCATCGCAACACTGTTCATTATAACGCAACATCAACGTCCTTGCATCGTAGACGAAGGTATGTTACTCTATATCAAATAGTTAGAAAGTCCGAACTATTCACATGACAGAACCAACTACCGAGATCAAGCACCTTGCGTGCCTCATCATGCGCTTCAATGGAGAGCTGAACGTCCAACTCATCGGTGCAGTGATGGAGTTACTACGCGAGGCAGATCTCTCATTACCACGCCTTGTCACCCTAAGCTACCTGCACCGCAACGAATCAGCCTCGATCTCACAGATTGGCGAGCACCTTGGCCTCGCGATGGGAACCACCAGCCACCTCGTAGATCAACTGGTGCAAGGCGGGTATGTGGAGCGTCGCGAAGCAACCCAAGATCGGCGGCACAAGGCGGTTTCGATCACAGATCGGGGGCACGAGGTAGTACGGCGCTTCTACGAGATCCGCATCAACGACGCTTCCCTGCAACTCCAGCGTCTTTCACCCGATCTGGCTGCTCGTCTCACGGCGATTCTCGAAGAGACGATAGTAGCTCTACAACCCTCTGCATAAAACCGAGGAACTATGGCCACACCGACACTTGCCGCACCGACCGGAACCCGAATTGACTATACGACCACCCTCGATCAGCGCACCAAGATGCTGATCCTGGTGGGGGTACTCCTCAGTCTCTTTCTCTCTTCACTCGATCAGACGATTGTCTCGACGGCACTGCCCCGAATCGTAGCCGACCTGCATGGTATCGAGCTACTCGCTTGGGTCTCCACCTCCTACCTGCTGGTGAGTACCACCATGGTGCCGATCTATGGCAAACTCTCGGACATCTACGGGCGCAAGATCATCCTGCTGGTGGGGATCACGATCTTCCTGATCGCCTCGATGCTGTGTGGCATTTCCCAGAATATGCTCCAGTTGGTGATCTTTCGTGGTATCCAGGGCTTAGGAGCCGCTGCGCTCACCTCAACCGCATTTGCCATCCCCGCCGATCTCTTTGTACCCGCAGAACGCGCCCGCTATATGGGTCTCTTCGGAGCCGCTTTTGGGCTGGCTAGTGTTATTGGTCCCTTTGCAGGCGGCTTATTGACCGACTTCATCAGTTGGCACTGGGTTTTCTATGTAAATCTCCCGGTCGGTCTCGTCGCTCTGGTCTTCATTCTGCTCAAAATGCCGAAGCTAGAGAGTGGTGTGCGCAGCCCAATTGACTACTTTGGGGCGATAACACTGGTAGTGGCAGTGGTGCCATTGCTTCTCGCGCTCACCTTCGACAAGAACCAGCATGCATGGACATCGCCGCTGATCCTGGGGCTGATCGGGATGAGTATCGTAGGGTTGGTGCTCTTCATTGTGGCCGAGCAGCGAGCCGTAGCGCCGATCATTCCGCTGCACCTCTTCCATAACCGCACCTACACACTGGTCAATATCATCGGCATGGGGGTAGGAGCCACCCTCTTTGCTGCCATCTTCTTCCTCTCGCTCTACCTGGTGAACGTGCTCGGAGTCAGCGCCACCGAAGCCGGCACCACCCTGATCCCACTCACCCTGAGCCTTGTCTTTGGCTCGGTCATCTCCTCGGCGATTGTGCAGCGCATTGGTCGCTACAAAGGCGCGATCATTGTCGGGCTGATGATCATGGTCGCGGCACTCACCTGGCTGACGACGATCCAGATTGATAGCTCAATCTGGACGGTGCGGCTCCAGATGGTGCTCCTCGGCTTGGGCTTAGGGCCTGCACTGCCTATGCTGAACCTCGCTATGCAGAACGCGGTCGCACGCAATGATGTTGGAACAGCCGTAGCCAGTCGGCAGTTCTTCCAGCAGATCGGTCAAGTGGTCGGTTCAGCGGTCTTTGGTGCGGTACTGACCGTAACCCTGACCAGTTCGTTGGCTGCAAATCTCGCTCCCATCCAAGCGAAGCTCCCCAGCGCACTGGCGGCTCAGTTTGATCCGGCTGCACTGCGCAACGGCACGGCTGGGGGTGAAGGTAGCACAGGCGAGGCGATCAAGCCGGTGGAGCGCATCACGGCGGCAATAGAGGAGCGTTTTGCGACGCAGCGCGATCTCCTGAGCAAAGCGATTGGGCACGCCGATGTAGCGGCGATCCAGGCACTCCTGGCTGATCCGCAGACCCCAGAGGAGATGCGGGCGATCCTGGCGGGGGTGGCGGGGATGCCCGCTGAGATACGCAGCCAGACGTTGAGCCAGATCCTTCAGAATCTGGATGCGGCAGAGATTCAGGCGCTAGAGGAGGGCACGCAGATGGGGCAGGAGATTGATGCCGCCATCAAACACGCCTTTACCGACAGTATCGCCAGTATCTACCGCTACGCGATTGTCCTGTCTGTGATTGCGCTACTCCTAGCCTTCTTCATCCCTGAGATTCCGCTACGGCGCACGAGTGAGCCAGTTCAGCCAAGTATTGAGTGATATAGGAATACCGCGTATGGGGCGCATCGTGATGCGCCCCTGGCGTCTCCACGCCATACGTCGCCACGATCATTCCAAAGGTAGCACCGGCTTCCAGCCGGTCACGCTGCGCCACCGACCGGCTAGAAGCCGGTGCTACCTTCACATGGGACGAAGCCTCACCCCAACATACGCACCAGACTCGGCACATGATCGGCGCTGAGGTAACAGGCTCGCTGTCCATTGGGGCTATGGAACGTCAGGTCGCCAGCGGCTCCCAGGAGCAGTTGGTAGTGACCCAGGCTACGAATCCGCTTCTCCGTCACTGCGAGGAGGGTGCGCAACTCTGCCACTTCGCTGGCAGTGAGGCGCACCACCTCGCGGCCACGCACTAGATGGAAGATGCTTAATGCCGGCTCGCCCTGGGTTTGGTAGGTTATTTCATACTCAGCAATCAGGGTGATCTGCATATATTCCTCTATTTTCCGATACAAAAACGGGCAAAGATGGTATCGAGGAGATCTTCACCCACCGCCTCACCGGTAATTTCGCCTAGTGCATTGAGCGCCACGGTAAGATCGCCTGCCACAAGATCCACCGTAACCCCCTGTTCACAACTTATTAGCACCGCCCGCAGGTAGTCTGCGGCACGTTGCAGCGCATCGCGGTGGCGCGGGCTACTCACTAGATGCGCAGCCCCCGCACCGAGCGGCGCACCACCCAGGAGGGCGCGGCTTATCGTCTGGATAAGACGATCAATCCCCCCTCCAGTCGTAGCGGTGGTGGCCACCACCCCCAACAGATGCGGGTGGTCAAACGGGCAGGGTGCAACCAGATCGGGATTCTGCACCACATCCTGCTTATTCCAGATCAGAATGGTTGGTTTCTCGTAGGTCAGTTCGGCAATCACCCGATCTGCCGGCCCCGGCGGCACGGTCGCATCGAGCACCAAGAGGGCAAGATCCGCCCCGGCGAGTGCGTGGCGCGAACGTTCTACCCCCAACTGCTCGACCGGATCATGGCTCTCGTGGATACCGGCCGTATCAATCAACACCACGGGAATCCCGTCCAGATTGGCCGTCTCTTCCAGGGTATCGCGGGTCGTACCGGGGATAGGCGTGACAATCGCACGTTGCACGCGCAGCAGCGCATTGAGCAGCGAGGACTTGCCGACATTGGGGCGTCCAACCAGAGCAGCCCGCGCTCCCTGACGGTAGACGATGCCCTGGGTCGCCCCGGCTAAGAGCCGTTCCACCCCCGCCAGACTATCCTGGATGGCCGGGAGGTACGCTTGGTAGGGCACATCATCTTCGGGGAAATCAATCAGTGCGGTGAGGTAGGCGAGCGGCTCCAAGAGTTGCCCGCGCAGATGGCGTACCTCCTGGGCCAACCAGCCGCCCAACTGGGCCTGGGCGAGCGCCAAGCCCGCTGTGGTCTGAGCGCGGATGACATCGAGCGTCGCCTCGGCCTGGGTGAGATCAATCCGCCCGTTGAGGAACGCGCGCAGCGTAAACTCACCCGGACGAGCTAGACGCGCCCCGGCCTCCAAGACACGGGCAAGGGTCAGTTGTACCGACAGCGCACCTCCGTGGCAGGAGATCTCGATTACATCCTCGCGGGTAAAGCTGCGTGGGGCACGCATATAGGCACACAGCGCCTCATCAATCGGTGCGCCGCTGGCCTCCACCACATGCCCGTAGCGCAAGCGGTAGGGGCGCAGCGGTCCAGGGTGGAGTGGCCGAAAGACCACCTGGGCAATCGGGTGCGCCTGAGCACCACTCAGACGTACAATACCTATACCACCTTCACCGGGCGGGGTGGCGATTGCGGCGATAGTGTCATCATCCATATGTGTAGATTATACTCTATGCCCCCCCCTGCCGCTCCAACGCAAACAAGAGAATTGTCACATCGGCGGGGGTGATGCCCGCGAGACGCCCGGCTTGGCCGAGGGTCGCGGGCCGAAAGCGCATCAACACCTGGCGCGCCTCGTTGCGTAACCCCGTCAAACTCGTGTAGTCCAGCGTGGCCGGAATGCGGCGCGACTCCATCTTACGCAAGCGATCCACTTCGCGCTGCTGGCGTTCAATATAGCCCCCATACTTCGCACTAATCTCAAGCTGCTCGATTACCCCCGCGTCGGCAACGGGCAGATCGAGCAGGGCTTGGAGTTGCGGATACGTAACGTGGGGGCGCGCCAGGAGATCAATGACGCTCATCGGCTGGCTGAGCGGGTCTACGCCAACCTCGGTAAGTGCCGTATTAAAGGCCAGCGTCGGGAAGAGCCGCTGCCCCGCCAACTGGCCATAGATCTGCGCCACCGCCTCGCGCTTCTGCTCTACCGCCGCCAATCGTTCCGCCCCCACCAAGCCCAACTCGTAGGCCAAGGGCGTCAGGCGCAGATCGGCATTATCGCCACGCAGCAAGAGGCGATGTTCGGCGCGGGAGGTGAACATGCGATAGGGCTCGGTAATCTCCTTCGTCACAAGATCATCAATCAGCACCCCGATATAGGCTTGGTCGCGCCCCAAGATGACCGCCGGTTGCCGTCGCACATAGCGCACGGCATTGATCCCGGCCATTAGGCCCTGGGCAGCGGCTTCTTCATAGCCGGTGGTGCCATTCACCTGACCCGCGAGGAACAGCCCCGCCATACGCCGCGCTTGCAGGTCTGCCCCGATCTCGCCGCTCGCCACTGCGTCATACTCGATGGCATAGCCGATCCGCATCAGTTCGGCGTTGCGCAACGCGGGGATACTGCGCAGCATCGCCCACTGCACATCCTCTGGCAATGAGGTATTGCAGCCCTGCACATAGACCTCGCTGGTCGTCCAGCCTTCGGGTTCGAGGAAGAGACCATGGCGATCCTTATCGGCGAAGCGCACGATCTTATCCTCAATGCTGGGGCAGTAGCGCGGGCCAACTCCGGCAATCACGCCACTAAAGAGCGGCGCACGGTGCAGATTGTCGCGGATGATGGCATGGAACTGCGGGGTGGTATGCACAAGGTAGCAGGGCAATTGGGGTCGCCAGCCATCCAGTTGGGGGGTTGGGAAATAGGGGCAGGGCGGGCCTGTGAAGGGGTTGGGCAGGCGCTCCTGCGGTTCGTAGTGGCCAAACGCCACCGGCACGCGGCTACCCTGCTGTATATCAGTCTGGCTAAAATCAATCGAGGCCGCATGGAGACGCGGCGGCGTGCCGGTCTTCAAGCGCACCAACGGGAACCCCAGCGCAGCCAGATTCTCCCCCAGCGCCACCGCCGGAGCCTCCCCGGCGCGCCCGGCTGGCCAGGTAGCCTCGCCGGTAATGACCCGCCCGCGCAAAAAGGTACCGACCGTGAGCACCATAGCGCGAGCCTGGTAGGTATAGCCCGTGTGGGTCTGAACCTGAAAGGTGTAGGGCGTAAGCGATGAATCGGGTTCAGCCGCGATCACCCGAATCTGCTCGACCATCGCCTGGCGCACATCCAGATTGGGCACCTGCTCCAGCATCTCCTTCATCACCTGGGCATAGCGCCGCTTATCCGCCTGCGCCCGCAGCGACTGAACGGCTGGCCCCTTACTCTCATTCAGTACGCGAATCTGGATGGCGCTCTGATCCGTCACCCGCGCCATCAAACCGCCCAGCGCATCAATCTCGCGCACCAGATGGCCCTTCGCCGGCCCGCCGATGCTGGGATTGCAGGGCATATACCCGATCTTGTCCAGATCTATCGTGAGCAACAACGTGCGGCAACCCATACGTGCCGCTGCGTTCGCTGCCTCACATCCGGCATGTCCGGCTCCAACCACGATGATGTCATACATATAGTGCATAGCGTTAAGGATGGTATAATAGGCAAACAGTAGACTTATTATACGGCGAGGTTGCAGGTTGCCGTTGAAGCGACACTCCTGCACCAAACCCATCTGCCACCTTGCCTGATCATGGAGCGTTGATTTGGCCCTGATTCAGATTATTGACGACGACGTGATCCTGCTAGCTAGCATAGGGTTTCTGCTAGAAGAAGCAGGCTATCGTGTGCGTAAGAGCAGCGATCTTACCCATGCAGAGCAGGCATATCAGGAAGAGAAGCCCGATCTGGTGGTGATCGAAGTTCGGAGTGAACAAGATCGGGGCTGGGATCTCTTAGCCCGGATCGCCCCGCAGACACCAGTAATGGTGGTAAGCGCAGCCTCGCGTGAAGAGGACATGGTGCGTGGCTTTGCGTCCGGGGCGGTGGACTATATCGCCAAGCCCTACCGTTCTGCGGAGCTTGTGGCGCGTATTCGCAGCCGTGTGCCGATGGTACAAGCGACCTCCACTCCCACCCGTCCATCCGAGCGGCTCGGTGCGCACATGCCCCCACCGCCACGTCCGGCGATCCAGCGCCCCAGTGATGATGACGCGGTCTTTATGACCGAGGCCGAAGAGATGGCCTTGTTACGCACACCCGCATCAAATCCTACCCATACAGAATTGACCGAACCAGCCCCGTATGAGCATAGCGACCGTATCGGCCCTCGGTTGCGTCGTGAGCGTATCCGCCGCCACATGACTCTGGTGCAGGTGGAGAATGAGTTGAAGGTACGAATCTCCTACCTTCAGGCCATAGAAGATGAGAAGTTTACGTTGCTGCCACGTGGGCCAGCGGCTCTCGACATGTTCAGCCGCTATGTCACCTACCTTGGCATGGATGCTGAACCGCTCATTGCCGAGTTCCGCGCCCAACACTACGTAGAAGAGAGCATCCCCACCCCTGCGCTGGGAGGGCCACGCATGCCACGCAGCATACCGCGCTGGCCGATCTGGATTGTGGCGGTCATCTTGGCGCTGGTAGTTGCAGTCGGGGCGATCTTCTACTTCGATCCAGCCTTCTTCCAGCAGATTCAGAGTCTGTTGCCGCAGGCATCGTAGAGACGCTCCATCACCCAATCAGCAAAGTACGCGCCTGTTCAGCATCGTGGCGAATCTGGGTGATCAGCGCATCAATCCCGGTAAACTTCTGCTCACCCCGTAGGCGATGGAGGAAGATGATCTGGAGCGTGTGCCCATAGATGTCCCCGCTCCAATCGAGCAGATGAGCCTCCACGGTGCGTTGCAGCAGCCCAAAGGTGGGGCGCATGCCCACGTTCGTGACGGCAGGAAGGCTCGTACCATCGAGCAGTACCCGGCAGGCATAGACCCCATCGGCGGGTAGGACGTGGTTGGGGCTAATCTCGATATTGGCCGTTGGGAAGCCGATCACCCGCCCACGCTGATCTCCTGGTACGACAGTACCACGCAGGCCAAAGGGGCGTCCGAGCAACATTGCAGCACGTTCTACATAGCCAGTGGCGAGCAGTTCGCGTACCCGTGAGGCACTCACCACCTCGTCCTCGATCTCGACCTTAGAAGCTGCGCCGACCGCAAAGCCTAATTCTTGGCCGATAGCCATCAGGCTGGGCACATCACCCTCACGGTCGCGTCCCATCGCAAAGCCCTCACCCACCCAGAGTTCGCGCAGTGGCAACGCCGCACAGATCTGGGCCATATAGGCAGCAGCGGGCGTTGCTTTGGTCTCTTTGGTAAACGGGGCAATAATCAGGAGATCGGGATCAAACGAGCCAATCAACTCGATCTTCTCTTCAAGGGTACTCAACAACTGTGGCGGGGTACCGGGGCGCAGAATGACATTGGGATGGGGTTCCCATGTCAGCACCGCACTCAAAAACCCTAGATTACGCGCATGCCGTACCGCCGTGCTGATCAACTGGCGATGCCCAAGGTGCAGCCCATCAAATTTACCCATCGTAAGCACGGTGGGTCGCTGCGCAAGACCGGGCGCAAGCGAGTGGACGATTTCCACAACCTTCTCCCTAATGTGTCCATCCTTGATTGGGGGGTAGTGTACCATAAGTCACGATGTACCATATGTTGTCGCAAAGAATACAGCGGAGGTGGCGTTGGCTTCGACAGGCTCAGCCAACGCACCGTTGGCTTCGACAGGCTCAGCCAACGCGAGGAAGGTATGGAGATGCTTACTCCCCTCTTGCCGTATACTGTACCATCACCGCATATACTAGATAGGACTGCCACGTATGCTCACCAGATCTACCCGCCTCATCACGCTCTCTCTCTTGGTTCTCCTGCTCATCGCGTGTGGAGAGCAGGCGGCAACACCGACCCCCAGCCCAACCGCAACACCCGCCCCAACGAGTGCTTCCGCGCCAGCGAGCATGATGATACCAGTACTAGCCATCTCAGAACTCAATCTTGGCCCGAACCGGATTGCCCTGGGGGTTTTGCAGGATGGCACCCCCATCCGCGATACCGAGCTACAGATTGGGCTACGCTTCTCCCCGGTGGGTGGCGAGGTGACGCAGGAGGCGACGGCGGTCTATCGGGGTGAGGGCTTGCCATTTGGTCTCTATGTGGGCTACGCCACATTTGATCAACCGGGGGCATGGAACATGAAGATCGAGATTCCCCAGCCGATTGGCGAACCGCTCACCTTCAATATGCGCCTAGAAGTACTGGCAACCCCGAATGTGCCCAGCATCGGCCAACCGGCCATCCCCAGTAACAACCTAACCATCCGCGACAATCCCGATCTAAGCCAGATTAGCTCCGACCCCACCCCTGACCCCGATTTCTACCAGATGACGGTGGCCGAGGCCATTGCGGCCAAGAAGCCGTTTGTGGTCGGGTTCCTCACGCCAAGTTTCTGCCAGACTGCCGTCTGTGGCCCAAACATGGCCGTCTTTAAGAAACTGAAAGAGGAGTACAAGGATCGCATCAACTTCATCCATATTGAAGTCTACCCCTACCCATTTGGTGAAGCCTTCCAGCAGCAGAAGCTGGTGGAACCGATGCAAGAATGGAACCTCGTTACCGAGCCGTGGACCTTCCTGGTAGACGCGAACGGAATCATTCAGTACCGCTATGAGGGGGGAATTACCTTTACGGAGATGGAGGCGGCTCTGGTTCAACTCGCCGCAGGCCAGTCAGTGACGCCGCTGGAGCCGTAGTAAAACCCTTGCCGAAGCCGCTATTTTCTGGTAACGTATATCACATAGTACTGTATGCTACATTAGCGTAACTATGCAAGGAGTGACCAGTCAATGACCAGCGAGATTGGAATCGGACGGATCACCACCACACCCGCCCCCGACATTGGCCTGAGCGAAGCCAACATCCAGGGAGTCGCCACCATCCTGAGCCGCGTCCTTGCCGACGAGCACGTTCTTTATATGCGGATGCGCAACTACCACTGGAACCTGGTTGGGATGGCTTTTGGTCCCCTGCACGAGCTCTTCCAGGAGCAGTACGAGGCACTGGCCAACGAGATTGATGATGTTGCCGAGCGTATCCGTATGCTTGGCCCCGCCGTACCGGGCACCCTCACCGAGATGTTGCAGTTGGCCACGCTGACCGAGCAACCCGGCGAGTTGCCCGATGATCGCGGCATGGTCGCGCACTTGGTTGCGGGGCACGAGGCGATCATCCGCAATCTGCGCCAGGATGTTCGCGCTGCCGATGAGCAGTATGACGACATGGGCACTAGCGATTTCCTCACCGGCCTCATGGAGCGCCACGAGAAGCAGGCATGGCTGCTACGTGCGCACATCGAGCAGCGCGGGTAAGTAGGGATTTAGGGGCGGCATAGCCGCCCCTAAATGTTAATTCACATACTTCCCCACACGGGGCGTTACGGTAAGTGGGCGGTAGCCCAACCCTAATGGCGAGTTCGGTTGGCGGCAGATTGGTTGACATAACTCGTTGGATGCTGCTGTCACCATTGCGGTGAGGGTGCGTAGTTCATCGCGGCTCAATATCAACCCGGTTCCATTCAGCCAGAGCTGGATCTGGCCATCGGCACTATGCACGAGCCGGTAGTAGCCCCGGCGTAAGAAGGGCAACTCTTCTTCCATGGCCCACGCCTCAAGCAGTGTGGCGAGGTGGGAAAGATCGAACATCGGCAAGCGAATCGCCGCGTTATCCCAAATCAGGCGCATATCCCCATCCTCCGCCAACCC
>RRYU01005140.1_pt1 | contig 21784 bp, 21 predicted proteins | sample 2162651 | NCBI WGS metagenome assembly RRYU01 (sample SAMN10267283, study PRJNA491782) | microbial mat metagenome | isolation source: biomat in the production well | place: Japan: Minami-Kanto gas field, natural gas well KTG3 | collected 2017-06 | reverse complement strand
CGGTATTGACGGCTGCCGCGGCAGGCCGCCGCGTGGTATTGGTCTCCACGCATCTACGTCTTATCGGCGGGAATCTCCCAACACAGCGACGCCGGGAGTTTATCCCCCTATGAACTCTTAGGTGCCTCGAAAAACAACTTGTACATCCTGTTTGTCATTTCGCCCGCCTGCTGCGTCGCGGAAAGGCAGACATACGGTGTTTCTCATCGCACCGGCGGTGCATACAGCAGACCGCCGTCCTTCCACAGGGCATTGAGTCCACGCTTGATGCCCAATTTGCCCAGGTTGCGTTCAAAGATCTCGCTATAGTTGCCCACCTGGCGAATGGCGTTATAGGCCCAGTCCGCTTTCAGCCCCATACCCTCCGCAATATTGCCTTCGATGCCCAGGAAACCGCGGATCATAGGGTTGGCGGCATGCCGGCGGGCCTGTTCCACATTGACGGAACTGAGGCCCTGTTCCTCGGCCTCAATCAGGGCGAACAGGGTCCAGCGTACGATATCGGCCCATTGGCTATCGCCCTTGCGCACGGCGGGCCCCAGGGGTTCCTTGGAGATAATTTCGGGCAATATCTCGTGGGCCGCAGGTTCTTTCAAACCTCCCCGAATGGAATAGAGTTGTGACTGGTCGCTGGTCAGCGCAACGCAACGACCCGCCTCATAGGCCTCGTTCTGGGCCTGGGCCGAATCGAAAGGCAGAAGCTTGACCGACATGCGGTTCATGCTGAAGAAACGTGGCAGGTTGACCATGCTGGTGGTCTGGGCCTGCACGCAGACACTGATGCCGTCCAGTTCCAGCACACTGTGGTAACCCTTGGCCCGGGGAACCATCAGGCCCTGACCGTCGAAATAACTGGTGGCCACGAAGTTCATGCCGTGCTTGGTATCGCGCTGCAGCGTCCAGGTGGTATTGCGCGCCAGCAGGTCCACCCTGTCTTGCGCCAGGGCATCGAGACGTTCCTGGTTATTCAGGGCGACGAACTCCACCTTTTCCGCATCACCCAGCACGGCGGCGGCCGTGGCGCGGCAGATGTCCACGTCCATACCGATCCAGCGGCCATCGGCATGCTGCAGGGACAGGCCGGCCAGCCCGCCGTTGACCCCACAGCGCACATGGCCGCGCTTGCGTACTTCGTCCAAAGTTGAGGCAGCGGCAGTATGGGTCAGGAGTAGCAAAACCAAGGCCAGTAAGGCATAGGCCGGATTCGTGTGATGCATCGGTAGACCTCTCATGAATGTGTCGGTTTGTACAACTGCCCCGGGAAGCATTGGCTACCAACTGAACAGGACCCACTGGGGTACCCGAGTGTCCCAGCCGCCTGTGTTGCGGCGATATTCGAGGTCACCGGAACCATCGTCGTCGATCAGATAGTAGGGAGCGCCCACGCTCGGTGTAATCTTGATCATGTACAGCTTATTGTTCACCCGGTATTCCTCGGACACACGGTTACCGTGCTCCTGCAGGGTTACACTGGGTTGGATATCACTCTCCAGCGGGCTGAGGTCCAGGTCTGACAAGCGCTGGCTGGCCATCGCCACGGCCGTGAACAGCATGGCAGACATGAGCAATGCGGGCGAAGCTAGTCGAGTTGTCAGCATAGTGGAAGTGCTCGGGGCCGGATTTGGCGCCTATATTAGCAGGAAGCCGGAAATGGAAACACGTGGGAGTAATGAGTCGCCCATGCCCAGAGTATTGCTTATCCCGTAAGAATCCTTATGCGTATTGCTGGCTGACGCCTGTCCATCCCAGCCCTTACGATCGATCCGCATGCAACTAACTGATATTGATGGATCAATCTGCATTTTCCCATACCGCCATGACCATCCTGGCAGGTCCGAGGGAGGGCAAGGGATAGGCACCTGAATAGCCCACCACCCGTATCCTTGTATCCCGACACCAGCGATGTCCTGAATCGATCAACTGTGCATGGAGTTAGTACTTCAGGGACGATATGATGAGCAAGAGGGTAATTGAGCTGCGCGGACGGGGGGTGAAGTGCAGTAACGGCGCATGAATGATCCCAAAGGGCATGCCTGGACATACGATTCCCTCCCGGATGCCAGGCGGTCTGCGTTATCAACGTGAATGTGTAATATGAAACTGTGTGGGTATTCGTGTGACTGAAGAGACTGACAACGGCAAATCTGACGGCGACTCGTCCATTCTGATCTTCAGGGTTATTGAGCAGCGGCTCAGTGAAGCAGTCACGCGCGAGGAGGACATCGATTTTCGTGGTGTGCGCGACAGTCGCCGCACCTTTCTGATCGGCCGCACCGCCCTGATCATCACCACGCTGCTGGCCCCACCCGTGTTCTACCTGATCTGGACCCTGGTCGGCGACATGGGTGTCATTACCGACCGCATGCAGCACATGAAGGTTCAAGTCACCGGGATGCGCCAGGACTTCGATGAAGTCGCGTTGCGCATGGCCAATATCGACAGTGCGGTATCCAAGATGAGCCACAGCATTGCGGTAATCCCGCCGATGGAACAACGCCTCGCCGGCATGCGCGCGGACTTCGACGTCATGACAGAGGCAATGGCTGGCATCACACCCAACGTCACAAACATCGACCAGATACTCGGGGTCATGGATCGGGACATGGCAGAGATGAACAATGCGTTCGGGTTCGTGAATCGTGATGTGTTTCGGATGCGGCACAACGTCAACCAGATGAGCAGTCCGATGCGAATGTTCCCGTTTTTCGGCCAGTAGTAGACCGTCCCATGACCACGAAACAGCGCGAAGAGGCGGAGCAGCTTGCCAATAAATTCATGGACCTCCATGAAGACCTGCTGTTCATCCACAAACACAATCTGGTTCGCCACTCGGCACACATCAACAACATCATCCGCTATGCAATGATCGGCATGGTGGTCATTATGATCGCGATGCTGGCCCTGGTCGCGACCTTCACAACGCGTATGGACGATATCACCAGCTACATGGTGAGCATGGCCGATGACATGCAAGGTATGCGTAGCGACTTCAGCGGCGTAACCGATAACATGCGCTCGCTCGAGGTCGCGGTGGTGAAAATGCAGGGATTCATCGAACCGATGCCATCGATCTACGGCTCGGTGGACGCAATGGGCGAAAATATGCAGGTGATGCGCGGGGATCTGGTTAGCGTTTCCGACAGCATGGCAAATATCCAGAACCGAATGGTCTCCATGGGCCGCCATCTGCATGAGATGGACCGCAAACTGATCGATATGAGCAGCGCGGTTGGTGGCATCGGCCAAGATGTGAACATCATGTCGCGGCCCATGTCGATCATGCCGAACAATTGAGAGTGATTTCGGCGGCTTGTGCCGGTGCGGAAGGTGTAAGATGCGCACCGCAGAGCCTCGTTTCGAGGCCGGATGCACTCCGTTGCCTCCAGACCAAAGCCGCACAGCGCCCCCCAACGACACCCCAACGAACATAGCTGCCCCGAGCATGAATTCAACGCCATACCGATGCAAGCAAGCCGTAACACCCGTCATGCGCCAGTGTCTGGCAAGCGTTGTTTTATGCTTTTTTTTCTTCTGTGACGCTCATGCCCAATCCACGGACGACGGGCAGACTGCCTACCTCCAGAGCCACGCCAAGGCGATGCAGGAAGACATCGCCGACCCGAAAAAACACCGCATACTGGTGCTGAATTCCTATAACAAGGGATATTCCTGGACCGACAACGAGGTTCAGGCCATCGAAGACGCCTTTGCCGAAACCCCGAATGTGATCCTGCAGCTGGAATACATGGACACCAAGCTGATCAACAGCGCCGAATACCTGCAGCTTCTTGATACTCTGTACACGAAAAAATACAGCAAGACCCGTTTCGATATCATTATCGCTACCGACGACGACGCATTGCAGTTCCTGCGCCAGTACGGTCCCCGGCTGTTTCCAGATACACCCATTGTGTTCTGCGGTATTAATAATTTTCATGCATCGAAGATCGAGGGGCTGAGCAATGTGACTGGTGTCAATGAACAGGCCGACTTCGATTCCAATCTGAAACTGATACAGATCTTGCAACCGGAGGTCCGGCGCATCAACGTCATTAGCGACGAATTGACGGCCGGCCTTATGATCCGCAAGGAATTCGAGGCCGCCGCAAAACCCTATCTAGGCCTTTTTCACTTTCGCTTTCTCACCGGCCTGAGCATGCAGCAGCTCAAAGCAGCCGTGGCGGAACTGGATGACAGCGAGGTGGTTTTCTATCTGACCTTTTTCCGCGACGAAGCCGGTAAATCGTACACGCCATGGGAGGCTATCCCACTGATTTCGGAGAGTTCGGCGGTACCCTTGTACGGCCAGGTGGATTACATGGCGGGCAAAGGCGTCATGGGTGGGCGGATGAAAAACTCTTATTATCAGGGCCGGGTCGCCGCTGAACTGGCGCACAGGATACTCGCCGGAGAGCGCGCCGCCGAGATCCCCATTGTCATGGAAAGCCCCAATTACTACATGTTCGACTATGTGCAGCTTCAGCGCTTCGGCATCTCCCTGGATGAACTGCCGCAGGGAAGCCTGATTGTCAATGAGCCGGAGACCTTTTACTACAAGTACAAAACCCTGATCTGGTCAGTCATTACGGTCATTGCCTTGCTGGTAGCCTTTATTTTCACCCTCCTGTTCAACATACGTAAACGGCAACGGGCGCAGCAGGGCCTGCAGGACATCATCAGCGCCATGAGTTCAGTACTCAAACTCGGCTCCACCGCCGAAATCAAGAAGCAGATGGTCGATGCCATTCATCGTGTGATTTTCCTCAACAAATCGATCAAACGGGTCGAACTCTTCAATTACTCGGGAGATTTCGAGGCTTGCGACAGTTCGCGCCTCACCACCCTGTCCCGCGGGGCGGGCGAAGCGGAAACAACATCGTCGGACGCTTTGATCTGTCAATCGATCGAGCAGGGCCGCTCAGTGGTCAAGGGCAGGGAATGTGTCGCACTGTTCAAAAGCAATAGCATCCCGGGCAACGTCATCTATCTGCAGGGCCAGCGGAAATTCGACGACATGGACAGGGATCTGCTGGAAATCCTCACCAGCAATACCGCCATGGCCATGGAAACCCTGGAGAAAAACAAGATCCAGGAATCGCTGGAGACAGCCCGAAAAATCCAGCTCAGCATGCTTCCGCACGCCTTCGCTCCGGTTGCACAACCGTTCGAGGTCGACATCCATGCCGAGTTGATCCCGGCCAAAGAGGTCGGTGGCGACCTCTACGACGTATTTGCGATCGACGAAGATCATTTGTGCCTCACCGTCGGCGATGTGTCGGACAAGGGGGTACCCGCCGCATTGTTCATGGCCATGGCGAAAACCCTGATCCGCTCCAACGCCGAAAGCACCCGCCGCCCGCATGAGGTCCTGCGGAAGGTAAACAAAGAACTTGCCCGCGATAACGAGCAGTGCATGTTCGTCACCCTGTTTCTGGCCGTGCTCGAACGCAAAACGCGAATACTGAGCTACGCCAACGGTGGCCACAACCCGCCCTATCTGATGAAAGCAGCAGGCGGGATCGAACCGCTGCCAGTGGAAATCGCCACGGCCCTTGGGGTGTACGAAGATGCCCCATACCAGCTGCAAACGATACAACTGCAGGACGGTGACGGCCTGTTTGTCTACACCGATGGTATCACTGAGGCGATGAATACCGACGAACAGCTCTACGGCGAGACACGCCTTGAGCAATTACTGCAGGAAAACTCGGAAATGGACGCCAAGTCACTCACGCAAAAGGTGATTCTTGATATTGAGGAATACGCCAGGGGAGCCGGACAATCCGATGATATTACCGTGCTGTTCATCCGTACCCGCTAGCGCGATCCGCTGAGGCACGGACCATGAAACGCGAATGGCTCGCCTGGCTGCTGGTGATCTGCACGCCCGTGCTGGCGTTCGCTTACCTGAGCAGCCAGGGGGCCGAACGGCAAATCTCCCTGTTCGCCGCGATCGCGGCGACCACCCTGATGATGTGGGCCTTCTCGCTGCTGGCTGACTTCATACCGGCATTGCTGGCAATGCTCGCCCTGTTGTTGTTCGGCCTGGCACCGGAGGAGATCGTACTTTCGGGTTTTTCCTCCAGCGGATTTCTGCTCGCATTCAGTATTCTCGGGCTCGGTTCCGTGGTAGTGGAGTCTGGCCTGACCCGCCGCTACACCCTGTGGTTGCTCGCGCATTTACCGGCGCACACCTTCGCCCATCAAATCGCGGTATTCATGACCGGACTGGTGTTTACACCCACGGTGCCCACCATTACCGGACGCGCCGCGATTGTCGGCCCGATGATCAACCACATCGCCGAGGGCTGGGACGACAAGACGCGCGGCAGGTCCTCGAGCATGCTGTACACCACGGGGCTCGACTCCATCCATTACCTGGCCCCCTGGTTTCTGACCGCTGCCCCGGCCAATCTGATGATCTTCGCGCTGCTGCCGCCCCAGGAACAACAGGCCTTCCACTTCCTGTTCTGGGCCTATGCGGCCTCACTCACCAGCATTGCCCTGCTGATCTTCTACTTCCTCGCCTCTGCACTTATTTTTCGCAAAGCCTATGTAAAGGTGGACATTCCGAAAGCACTGCTGAGGCAGGAACTCGACAAACTGGGGCCCTTCTCCACCACGGAACGCACCGCCTTGTTCAGCGTCGCGCTGCTGGCCGTGGGCATCGTCGGCGCACCGCTGCACCGTATCGAAATCCATTACGTGGCCTTTGCCGTGCTGTGCCTGCTGTTGTATCTGGGCTCGCTGTCCAGAAAGGATTTCATCGGCAGGATCGATTGGGCGTTCCTCAGTCTGCTGGCCAGCCTGATCGGCATTATCGCCACCATGAACCATCTGCACATCGATGAGTACATCATGACGCAGCTGTCCTGGCTGGGCAGCTATATGCGCCAGGATTTTCCGCTGTTCGTACTGGCTCTGTCAGCGGTACTGCTGGTCGTGCGTCTGCTGGTACCGCTCAACCAGGCCATCGTCATCTTCGCCGCGGCACTGATACCCATTGCCAGTAATGCGGGTATCGCCCCATGGGTGGTCGGTTTCATCATCCTGATCATTGCCGAAACCGCCTTCTTCCCCTACCAGTCGCCCTATATCTTTCTGTTCAACCGAATCACCCACAAGATCCATTACCACGAGCGTCAGATCCAGGTGTTCCATGGCGCTTTGATCGTGTTCAAGCTGATCGCCATCTACCTTTCCATTCCCTTCTGGCAGAGGATAGGTGTGCTATGAGCCAGAGCAGACCCGGCAGAATGCTCAGCATCTTTTTTCTGTTCGCCGTCATGGTAGCCGCGGTTGTCTTCAACGCGGCCAAACCGCGGGTGATGGTCTTGCACAGTTATCATCCCGATTACCCCTGGACACGGGACGTGAACGAAGGCATCGAACGCATAGCCAGGCACTGGAGCGATTATTCCGTCACCTGGCACTACATGAATACCAAAAGGCTGTCCGACAAAGAATCCCTGCGATATGCCGGCATCGTGGCGCGGCGCGCCATCGAGCAATTCGATCCCATGGTGCTGATCGCGGTGGACGACCTGGCGCAAAAACTGGCCGCCAAACACTATGTCGATAAGCCCGGTATGAATATTGTCTTCGCCGGTATCAACGGCAGTGCCAAGCCCTATGGCTACGATGACGGGAACAACATCACTGGAATTTTCGAGCGCAAGCCCTGGCAAGCGGTAAAAGAGATGGTCCTGACGCTGGAACGCGAGCAGCCGCAGCCGAATCCGCGGCCCAGCATCCACTACCTGATGGACCCTTCCCCGTCCATGCAGCGTGACCGGGCATTCATCGAGGCGTTCGACTGGTCGCCGCTGCGCTTGGGCGGTATCTTCGTGGCGGAGAACTACCAGCTCTGGAAGCAACAGGTACACTCGCTGCGAGAGCAGAATATCGACTATCTGATGGTGGCCAACTACCGCAAGCTGCCGCGATCCGACACAGATCAAGTTTACCCGTCACCCACGGAAATCATGCATTGGACCGAAGCCAATTCTGCGATACCCGTCATCGGTCTCAATGTATTCAATGTCGAAGACGGTGCGGCCATTGCGGTCGGCGCCTCGCCCTTCGAGCAGGGCGAGGTGGCCGCGACCATGGCGGAAACCCTGCTGGAACAGGGCCTCAAGGGCAATGAACTGGCGATGCAAATAAATCGCCAGTACGTGGTGGCCATCCATCAGGATGCCTTGAGTAAACGTAAATTGAAGCTCCCGCAAATCTACGAGACCTTTGCCCGCACCACGGCCACTTACATCGAAGGCGAACAATGAACATTCAGGCACTGGCGTCAACATCTCCGGGGTGGCCTGCGTGACACCATTCAAGAGCCGCAACCGGTTCTCTCCGGCCAACATCGGTTTCCATTTGTTTCGTACCACGCTGATGCCTTTTCTGCCGTTGCCCCGGCAACCCTGTCTGGTTCCCCCGGTGGTCATTGGCGCCATGGGCGGATCCGGTTCCCGGGCACTGCCGAAGGCCCTGAGCCTCGCGGGATTCTGGATGGGTGCCTGGCTAAATCCTCAGACCCAGGACGCCCTTGCCACCCGGTGCTTCCTGCAGCGCCATTTTACCCAACTGATAAATCATCAAGCCACAGACCAGGAGTTGATCGGGGAGTTTTCGCGCATGCTCGCGGCGCACCGCTGGGGCATCCCAGACCCGAACGGACCCTGGGGCTGGAAGAATCCCAGATGCATGTGGATCATCCCCTTTCTCGCACGGGTCTATCCCGAGATGAAATTCATCCACGTCGTGAGGGACGGACGCGACATGGCACTGTCCTCTAATACCAATCTGCTGCGCAAGCATGGAGAATTACTGCTCAAGGACCCCGATTGCGGGAAAAACTGGGAGGCCGCCCAGCTCAAGCTCTGGACCCTAGGCAACCGCGTTGCACAAGCCGACGCGAAAAGGTATCTGGGCCCGAATTACCTGTTGTTGAATTATGAAAAACTCTGTTCGCATCCGCGGGAAACCCTGACCCGGATGTTCGATTTTGTACAAATGGAGATGCCCGGGGATTTCATAGAGTCCGCATGCCGGCTCATCGTCCCATCTCAAAATATCGGCAGATGGAGATCGAGCAACTTGGCGCTGCTGCATGAACCGGATGAACAGACCCGCGATGCGCTGAAGCAGTTCGGTTATGACACAGGGGAGCGCAATCTGGACACCGTCCCCGCAACTGATACGGTTAGCTGCATGGGCTAACACCATGAAATTTATGATTCATAATCGATTCGATGCTATTGCGCCGCTCGCAGAGCAGGTTGAGGCCTATCTGGCGAAACAGAGGGTGGCGCCGGAAACCATCTTGACCACCAATCTCTGCCTGGAAGAACTGCTCACCAACACCATTAAATACGGTTATAGTGACGATGATGTCCACGAAATCAGCATCGAATTTAATCTGCAAAACGCGGAGATGAGTATCGAGATCGTGGATGACGCGGACCCGTTCGACCCCACGAGTGACGCACCGACTCCGGAAATCGAAACACCCATGGAAGAACGTCCGATCGGCGGGCTGGGTATCTTGCTGGTGACAAGCTTCACTGATTCGATGCAGTATGACAGACGGCAAAACCACAACCGCCTCACACTCAGAAAACGGCTGAATCAGAACACATAGGTATATTATCACCCATGGAAATCAAAGACGCCTTTGAAGACAACGTCGTCATCGTGCAACCCGCGGGACGGCTGGACAGCACCAGCTCTCCGGAATTCGAGCAGTTCCTGCTGGCAAAGACAGCCGATCACAACCTGCTGATCATAGACCTGTCGAGGCTGGACTATATTTCCTCCGCCGGCCTGCGAGTGGTCCTTGCCGGTGCAAAACGCAGCAAATCAGCGAATGGCAGGATGCTGCTGTGTGGAATGAAGGGTGTCATTCACCAAATCTTCGAGGTCAGCGGCTTCCTGAAGATCCTGGAAGTGGAGAAAAACCTGAACAAGGCGAAACAGGCCATCAAGCGATGACACGTCCGGGCGTCGCCGATGTGATCCCCCCAGGAGCCCTGTGACACCCGATATTCCTGCCATAATCAACTGAGCCCACCTGCAGGACGCCATGGAACTATCTGCTGAGAATCTGCATAGACTGGAGCAGCGATGCCTCGCTACCGGTATGTCAAGACCCGCTCCGTTCCGCGCCAGGACAGCTACCGCCCCTTGGTGGAAGTCGCCCGTGAGCAGCCGGAGTTCGAGTACCGGGATCTGCACGGTGTGATGATGGGCTACTGGACACCGATGTTCATGGAGGCACTCTCGGTGCCTGGATACCATCTGCATTTCCTGACACAGGATCGCCGGCACGGCGGACACCTGCTGGCCTGCCATACGAACAAGATGCGAATCGGGATTCAGCACCTGCCCAAGCTCAAGGTGAATCTGCCCGTGTCCTTAGACTACCTCACCGCTGGATTCACCCGTGACCTCAACGCCGATCTGAAAGAGGCGGAAACTGACAAGGGCGGATGAGATCGGACAGAGCCCCAGAACCACGGAGCCAACACAGCTGCATTGAGTACAAACGCTGAAACGGTTCGTTTATCGGGCCAGATTGAAAACACCCTGCGGCCGGTGCCGGCCGCAGGGTGTGACGCATTACATCTTGTGCACCCAACCCAGTTCGACCTCCCACTGGCTCATATAGAGATTTCCGGTCTGTGGACCCGTATTCGGGTTCTGGCCGTACACCGCCTTCTCCGGTGCATACATGAAGGAGGCATGGAACTCGTTGTCTGATGCGAGCTTCTTGCTGAAGCCCAGGGTGTAGTGATTGCGCACCACCGCCGGGGCGAGAACATTGAACAAGGCCATGTCGTCCGGCACCACTTTGGAACCGAAGCTAGCCCCGGCCCGCAGGGTCAGGTCAGGACTGTATTTCCAGCGCAGGCCGATCTTGTACACATCCTGGTTCTTCCAGCCGAAGCCCATGCCGTCGTCCGTACCGAAGACGATATCACCCGGCGCGAGCACCCGATCCGCGGCATTGCCCAGGGAATCGATATCGTTGAACCAGATGCGTTGGTACTGGAAAGACAGTGTCCAGGCCGGCGTGAAATCGTAGGCAAAGCCCAGGTCGAGGATCGGCGGGACATCGAAGTCGCCTTGCTCCGCCAGCAGGCCCTTGTATTTGTCGAATTCCGTCATCCACAACCGGGACTGGTAGGAGACGCCGACATTCAGGGCATCGGTCGCCTGCCACAGCCAGCCCAGGCGCACGCCTCCGCCCCAGGACCAATCCGTGCCGTTGTTGGTAAGGCTGTCCGGGTGCAGGGAAAGTGCCCGCATCGGTTCCAGGCCGTCGACATCCAGCGTCTGCACCGCCAGGATCGGCATGATCGCCAATGAATGCCGTTCGTTAAGTTGCCGGGCGTAGTTGAAGCCCACAAACAGCTGCATCATATCGATGCCGGCGGGTTCGCTGGCCTGAAAAACGGGGGGTGCGCCGGGCGGTGCGAAATTCTGGAATATCGCACTGTCGTACTCGGTATTCATCCCCCCCTGCCCCCCGACAATCACTCCGAAACTGGATTGATCATCCAGCCTCCGGTTGTAGGCGAAATGGGGAATGAAAAACAAGCTGTTCTCGCTCTCGTACTTTCCGGGTGGAATGGAGGCGAAGGGCGGTGTCTGAAAATCATTGTTGGCCTGAAATCCCCGGTCCGGGGAAAACAGGGCGCCGCCGACTTCCAGGCGGTCATCGAGGAACGCCAGCGAGGCCGGATTGTTGGCGCTACACATGGCGTTTTCCACCAGCGCGACACAGGCGCCGGCCATGGCCTTTGAAATGGGACCATATCCGTGGGACATGTATCCATTGGAAGCCGTTGCCTGAGCACTGATCAAAGCCGCGGCAATAGCGGCTGCTTGCAAAGCTGTATTCTTCTTGGTGATAGGCATGATGTCCCCCCTGCAGGTATCTGTAATTATTAATTAATATCTATTTTTCCACACGCAGCAGCATAAAATTATTCTGCTCTGTAACGTGCTCGCCGTAGCCACAACTCGATGTTGAGCAGGCATGCAACCGCTCGTGTTGAGTAAGGCTCGGCAGCCGAATAAAACCCTTCCGGCCAGCCTGCCCTATGATCGGGTGATACAGTATTGGTTCCATGACTTGAATCAAAGCAGGCGTATGTATATCCACGATTTCTAACTAAAGTCCGTGTACCCGGGGAGTCGGACTGATAGTTATCATTGCGATATTTAACAATCAGCTCCATTTAATGGCATACAAATCTTTTTTATTAGGCATCCCCACATCCACCAAGAGGAAAAACCGGCTCTTCCTATTGATTTATCCGTAAAAAACTACTAGCTTGAAATAGAGTGGAATAAGTAAATGCGTATTGCAATATATACTGTTATGTTAATTAAATAATAGGTAAAACAGCGTTACACCTATTTCTATCAATGACTTAGGGACCACCTAGCCATGTCTGCAAATCAACCTGTTGATGCCGATAATGAGGACGTTGTCGTACCGATAGCAAGAGGCGTTGAGGCCAATCGGGGGGAAGTATCCGATAAGCTACGTCTCCTGGTCGATCTTTTCACACATAAGAATTCTCAAACAGATGCCCGCTTGGAAGCACTCGAATCCAACACCCGAACACAGGACAAGAAGTTCCTGGATCTGCGATCGAGATCGGATTCGCTTGAGATATCGGCGGATGAACTCAAGAAGCAGACGACAGGCACCGAAGCGCGTCTGGATCTTGAAGCGGCTAATATCCGCTCCCTGGAGGGCGCGACCCGGACCCTTGAGGAAAAAACATCATCTCTGGACACATCCATTGCCATCGTCGTTGGGGGCATCAACAGTGCAGCGGAACGCCTGACCTCGCTCGAACCTAAGGTCGGCGACCTGGATAAGGCTGTTGCATACCTGGATTCGAGATCGGCGGCGCTGGGTGAAAAACAGGATGAAACGCAACAGCAAACCCGGGTGCTCGAACGCAGGGCCACGGAACTGGAAGGCACGGACAAGCTGCACGCCGCACGGACTGATGGATTGGAGACCAGGATCAAGTGGTCTTCGCGGATCGCCGGCCACGCAATCTTCATTGTGGCCGTGGTGGCAGGGGTCTCTTACTGGCACAGCTCGAAAAATCTGGAAACGGCATCCTTGGCTTTCAATGAAAAACTATCTAGCGTCGAATCACAATTATCGGCCAATCTCGATAATAAGGTTGCTGCAATTCATTCTGCCTCATCCCAAAGTCTGGACGAAAAGCTAGGCGCTTTGGATTCTGAATTATCCAGTCAAATATCGGCATCGGACGCTGAACGTTCAAAGCTACTGAATCTGACTCAGGAAGCCCAACAAAAGATAGCACTGTTACAGCAGCAGTTTGCTGAAAGCAGAATTAACTCCACCGAGCAGCAAAGGGAAAATACAATACTCGCGCAGTCGCTCCAAGGCATTGTTGAGCACCTGCTGCTCGTGGATGCGCGCTTCACGGCCGAGTTATCCGCCATTAATGAGCGCTTCGACTCTGCAGGCGAAGGGCTTGATGCCACCGCGGTGGACATGAGTGTCCTGAACAACGAATCCTGGTTGAAAACACAACAGCCGAATCACTTTGCCATTCAGCTGGCCGGTGTTTATCGAAAGTCAGATTTAGCCAGCTTGATCGGCCGGCACAGCGAGTCGCTGCCACTTGAGGATTTGAGCTATTTCCAGAGGGTACGAAACGGACGGGACTGGTACATATTGCTGTTAGGCAATTACCCAAGCTTCCAACAGGCCTCGAATACCCTGGAAAGCCTTCCAGCTTCGCTGCAGGGCAACAGCCCTTTTATCCGTACCTATAAGAGCATCCAGGAGAGCATATCCCTCTAAACTCAAGTCGGATTGTCACTGCTATTCACTTGGCATGCTTCTCAGGAAGGGGCAAAAACAATCCCTTGCATAAGCGTACGGGCGGTGCGCCGTACGCTGGCCTTGGCCACGTGGGGCTCATCGGCACTGTCAAGGGTGACCTTTGCATCGACCTCCAACACGCCTGATGGTGTACCGATGCGGATAATGTCGCTTGACCTGCTGCGGCTGCCGTGCGCATGGACCAGGCTGCCGGGGATCTGTACCGCAGCGGCCGCACTCAGGCCTCCGGTCAAGGGTATGGCGCGATGACAGCGACCCATTGCAATCATGCGCACACTGAAATCATACTTATCTTTTGTCAGCATCTCACCGGCGAGGGTCGAATAGTCGCGTGCTGGAGCCACAACGGCGACCTTTGGGACCACCTGCAAACCGGCTGCCTTGCTCAATGTCGGGGTCAGTCCCATGGCGATTGAACCTCTCTGGCGAAGTTGCTCCAAATCGTCCATGGCGGTGATGTTCGCATCCAGTTCCTGTGGCGTTTCGAGCCCGGTCAATCCCAGGCTGGAGGCCGAAACAAAAACATGCGGATTGGCGCAATCCACCAGGCTGACTTCATAGACCGCGCCATTATCGAGTTCCAGTCTCGTAATTGCATCGCCTGCGGGCAGCACCCCGCGCCCGCGGGTACCACCGGGCTCGAGGAAATCCAGGTCGATAGCGGCACCGGTTCCCGACACCCCCATAATGGAAGTTTCACCTTTCACCTCTGCCAGTCCTCCCAACACGGGGAAGGTGGCATGGATAATTTTATTTGTGTTGGTATTGAGAATACGAACACGGGCAAGGCCGTCGCCCTGAACGTCAACCAGTCCCTGATTGACGGCAAAGGGACCGATTGCGGAAGACATATTGCCGCAATTGCCGCCATAATCCACGAGCGCTTCGGTGACGCTGACCTGTGCAAAGGTGTAGTCAACATCGGCATCCTCTCGATCCGATGGGCCCACGATGCAGACCTTGGATAGTGACGAGATCCCCCCCCCCATTCCGTCGAGTTGTCTCCCGTTGGGGTCGGGGCTGCCCATGACGGCGAGAAAAAATGCATTTCTCAGCTTCCTATCGTCTGGCAGATCAGATTCTTTGAAAATCAAGGCATTACTGGTCCCTCCCCGCATGAACACAGCAGGAACCCCGGATTGTTGACCTGTCACCATCATGCTAGGCATCCACAATGAAAATAGTATAGTGAGGAGCAGTGCAAGCCTCTTTCAGACTGCCCATTGAAGCGCCCTATCGTACCAGAGTCAGGGCAGTCTACATGCGCCCCTTAACCAGGGCCTGCCTGGCACTATCAATTGCCTGATCAAGGTTCAGCCGGTAGTCATCCTTGCTCAGGTCGTATCCCACCGTCTGCTCGACCAACTCTCTCCCCTGTGCATCGAGCAGCACCAGGGTCGGAACCGCAAATACACCATACGGAATACAACCAGCACGGGCCAGACTGTCGCGCGAATCCTCGCCGCCACACTCGTCCAATTGGATTCAAACTGGTGCACGGCGGGATTGGGCACATCCTGGACTTCCGGAACTAAGTCAAGCCGGGCATCAGTAGCGTTTTTCTGGCATCCAGACACTGCCATGATAAGCAGTCTGCACAACAGGCCAATGAAAGCTTGCTGTTTCACCCGGACAGCATTTCAGTGTCTGACAGCAACACATGTCCGCATCGACAATGATCCAGTTCATTCATTCGGCATAAGGATGTATACGGGGCTGGGTGTCTATAATCAGCAGATCCCAACCGGGGGTGATGTGCGGGCGTAGGGCCCAACGCGGGGAACAGAGTCAATTCGGACATCGTTGGCATCAGTCTCAGCAACATAATGGTAATAATGAAGCATAATGGATGCCATCCGCACCACGGCAGCGGTTTTTCACATGGCATCTGTTTGCTACCTTTGTTCCTACCCTATGGGACAATGGCTGTCCTATAACCCAACCCCCTGTGGAGGACCCTGAGATGGGGAAAGGCTATAAAAACTGGCTGGCCGCTGTCTGCGCCTGCACAGCGATCGGCTTGAGTGCCCAGACCCAGGCGGCCGGCGACTACCTGCTGGCCACGGCCAGTACCGGCGGCACCTTTTATCCGGTGTGAGTCGCCCTCTCCACGCTGGTCAAGGTCAAGCTGCAGCCAAAGCAGAAGATCAACATGTCGGCCATTAATTCGGCCGGCTCCGGTGAGAACGTCAAACTGCTGCGGAAAAACGAAGTACAGTTCGCCATCCTGCAAGGCCTGTACGGTTCCTACGCCTGGACCGGCACCGGACCTCTGGCGATGGATGGACCACAGCTGGACCTGAGAGCGGTCTCCATGTTGTGGCAGAACGTGGAGCACTTCATGCTCAAATCCGAGTACGTAAAGACCGGGACCATTGCGGACTTCACCGCCCTTAAGGGTGAGACTGCCGGCTTCGGCAAGAAGAACTCCGGCTCGCTGGGTTCCAGCAAGAAAATCCTCGGTCACCTGGGCGTGGACATCGACCGGCAATTCAACCTGTTCTATGGCGGTTACGGGGCTCTGGCCAGTGCGCTGCAGGTACCAGGAAGCGGGCCTTGACATACCAGATGACCTGATCGCGAACTAAGCCTGCTCGCTAGCGCGTTAGCGAAATGTGCGCGCTCCCTGCAACGCCCGAGCCAGGCCAGGCCCTGGATGCCGGCCATCCTCGACGCCCTGCGCTCTCTGGATCCGTCGCTGGTAACCGGGCTCTACGACCATATCATGCCCCTGCTGTTCGCCTATACACCCTTGCTGCACGGCGACTGGCCCACCGCCCTGAACATCTTCGCCTTCGCTCTGGTGGGCCTGTACGCCTTCGCGGCAGCCTTCCAGGGATACCTGGAGACCGGTCACGGCTGGCCGGTTCGGCTACTATTGGCCGTGGTGGCCGTGGCCATGCTGTACCCCAATGTGGTCTGGCTGCACTGGTGCGGACTGGCAATATTCATCTCCACCTTCGCCTGGGACTGGCGCCGCCAAAAAGCCGGTGCAGCAGCCAGGTGACATACACAGCCATGCCTGCTCCTGATAACCGTATAAAGTGAGGAATACGAACATGCACCGTGGAATACTCGTTTTTGGGGCGCTCATAGCCCTGGTTTCTTCGTGGGTAACGGCCTCTGACGGCACAAATCTCGTCAGGATAACCCCGTTGGGGGGCCAGGAAGGCGAATTCTGCCGCCTGGATCGAGCACTGATCTTCGAGGACCCCAATGGGACCCGGATCCTATACGATGCAGGACGCACGGTTGCCGGTCCTGACGACCCCCGCCTCGGCCGCATCGACGTGGTTCTGGTCAGTAGTGACAGGCAGTGAGATGCCGCGCTTCTTCGCCGGCAGGTTAACGGCGGCGGGTGGCGACCCCGGGGACTCCCTGCTGGTACGTTTCGGCGCCACCCGAACCGTGGGCGGTGTCGATATTACCACCGTGCCCGCCGTGCACAGCAATGGACTGGCCCCGGAGTTTATCGGCGGCTCACTCGGTGAGTCGATGAAAACGGCAGGCATCACCGCCTGCGTCGGCCCGCCCACCGGTTTCGTTTTGAAGTTCAGCAACGGCTTGGTCGCATATCTGTCCGGTGACACCGGCATCACCGCGGAGCAGGATATCGTCGTCCGCGGGCACTATGGCGCCAAGCTTGTGGTGATCAATATAGGGGATACCTTCACCACAGGTCCGGGCGAAGCCGCGTACGTCATCAATGAGTTGATCAAACCGACTTCCGTCATCGCCTCGCATGCCAACGAGGCGGCAACTTGCCCCGCCACCTGAGATGCCCGTCTTCCAGCGCTCGCCTTCACTGGTCCCGGAATGCTGCCGGGCCGTACCGGGATGGGGAAGCCGGGCAGCGCATATACACTGCCCGGACAGGCCGGCGTCTCCGCCGACCGCCCTCAGACTGGCCGATCAGGCTATTGGTACTTCTCAGCCCGCTTGAGCAGCTTGTCAAGGTCCTTTTCGCTCTGATTCCACGGGGTCCCGGGATGAATGCAGCCCGCGGTGCACTTCTCGGCTGCCTTGACGATGTCCTTGAAGCTGCCGGCCTTGGGATCGATCACCTCGGCCTTTTTCTCCGCGTTGTACTGGAAGATGCCGGGTGCGAGATCCGTACACTCGTCACAGGCGGTGCACTCCGGGGTCTCGATCCATACCGCCTCCCAGTCACCGTCTCCGCCGCTTTCCGAAGACACGATCGCACCGCCACCGTTGCCGCCATTGGACGACGCCATGTCGATCAAGGCGCCTCCCGCCGAGGCCTGGCCGGCCATGGTCAGCAGACTGTGGGTAAGCTTTTGCGCCATGTCGGATTTGGTCTGGGCGATCAGCGCGTCCACATCCACCTTGTTCATTTCCCCGGCCAGGCCCTTGAGCTGGCGCCAATACTGGCGGCGTTCCATACAGGAGCGTGCCAGTTCCTCTGACACGATCACCCGCATCAGACGGTTCTTGGCGTCCACAGCCCAGATGTAAGGAAATTTGCCCTCCTTGTCGTCCACCTCCAGGTCCAGAAACTCGGACAAGGGCACCATGCTATCGTTCCAGGTATCCGGCGGGGCCTTGCGGAACTGCTTGCGGAAACGGCCCTCGGTCATGGCGAAGTCGGCGAAGGTCATAGGCACCGTGAGTTCCTGCTCCTTGCCCTTGTCGTCCAGGTACTTAAGGGTGTAGCTGGGCCAGTCCGCGTCCATGGCCGGGTTGCCCTCGATATCGATGCATTCCTCGACAGTCTCGCCCGCATCCGGGTCGTACTTCATCAGCGGGTAGGCGCGGGACTCCACCGCCAGCTTGGATTGGTGCTCGGACATGTCGTCGCCCACGCCGTGTTCCGGCTGGCACACGGCGTAGATATTGAACAGCGCCGGACGGCGGCTGTTGAGACCGTCGATGTAGCCTTCCAGCAGGTGGGTGATGTTGCTGATGGCCCCCTGCAGCACATAGGCGCCGCGGTGGGCCAGACCGATAAAACCCATCTCCTTGCGGATCTCTTCCTTGCCCTTCCAGGCCTTGCCGTAGGGCGCCATGTCCGAGACCTGGCTGATGAAGCCGGAGGTACAGGCCTGGCCGCCGGTATTGGAATAGACCTGGGTGTCGAGCACCAGCACCTTGATGGGCATGCCGGACATGAGCGCCCGGGACAGGTTCTGGAAACCGATGTCGTACATGGCCCCGTCGCCACCCACGCTGACCACCGGCGGACACAGGTGCCATTCCTCGTCGCTGAACTGCTTCCAGTTGAAGTAGGTGAAAAAGGCCTCGTGTTCCTGGGGGCTGTATTTGCCGGCCAGTTCCAGCTCGGCCATGCGAATGGCCTTGAAGCCCTCGGCCATCTTGCCCATATGACCCTCGAAGATACCCATGGCAACCGACGGACTGTCCTGGAACAGGTGGCTGGTCCAGGGGAAGGGATAGGGGTTATAGGGATAGGTGGAGCCCCACACCGAGGTGCAGCCGGTGGCGTTGATAATGCCCATCTCGGCACGGCCGCGCCGGGTCCTGCCGTCCGTGTAAAGCCATTTCTGGTGCTTCAGCTTCTCCAGCAGCTGAGTGGCCCATGCCAGCCATTGCGGGTCCACCGGCTTGGCCTTTTTGTCCTGGTCCAGGGTGGCGGACAGGTCCGCCAGGGTCAGGTCGGTATCGGCATGGCTCTGCACCGCCTCGCTGATGGCGGTGGTATTGGACAGGTCCATGCTGGCCGCCAGTTTCAGGCGCACATGCTGTTCGAGCCGTTCGATCAGGCCGTCCAGCTTTTTCACCTGGGCCTCGACCCGCTTCTGCATCAGGGCGGTGACGGTGCTGGTGAACAGGTGGATTATGGTCTTCTCGCCACAACCCATGCAGGCGCCGTCGCCACTGTTCAGTGAGTGGTAGTTGTCCTTGTCCAGCAGCAGGGTCTCGAGGGCGCCCACCTTCTCGTCCAGGTCGTCGATGCGAACGAAGTCGGGATCCGTGTTGGGCAGATCCAGCCAGAACTTCCAACGTCTCTGCATCTGCTCGATGGCCTCTGGGGTCTGGGGTTCGGCCACCAGGGCGCCATCGTCACAGACCTCTATGCACTCCATACAGCCCTTGCAGGTGTAGGGGTTGACGGTTATGGCGAACAGGCCTCCGCTGTTCTTGGACTTCTTCTCCCGGTTGGACCAATAGGGTTTGGTGACGGAGAACTGGAAATCGCCGATGGCCTCCATCAGCTTGCCGAACTCCTGCTCCATCTTGGACTTCTGCTCGTCGCTGGCCTCCACTTCGGACAGGTGCTCTAGCACGGCCTGATCCAGCAGGGTGGAGACGTCCGCCGCCTCCCCCGCCGCCTCGATCAGCGCGCGCAGGCGCTTCTCCACGGCGCGGGTCTCACGCCGCAGATACTGGGTGGGCATGCCCTTGGTCTCTATCCCGTTGATGGCGCTGGTAAAAACATCGGCGACCTTGCTCACCAGGCCGGGTATGGCGCTGTCGGGGCAGGTGGTGTAGCAGTCGCCGCAGGCGGTGCAGTTCTCCGGGATGAAACGGGGGTATTCGAAACGGATCTGGGTCATGTCGCGGAACACGCCGGTAGAGGCGGGCATCAGCGAGGTGGCCAGGTGCGGATCGGCCAGATTGTCGTTGCCCCGGCCGGTGGCATAAAAGTAGCCGGTATGTTCCCAGAAGCGGTGCACGTCGGATGCACCGCCATCGGCCTCAGGCAATTGCCTGAGCATCACCGGCAGGCCGACGGACTTGGCCAGCCCCGCAGACATGGCACCCACCCGCTTGTCGGTGATCTCCCTGATCTCGTCGAAGCCGCGCCTTACTACCCGCAGGTTGTCCTGCACCACCCGTTCGCCCTTGCCACCGAACTTGGAGCGCAACTGGGCATCGATGGCGTTCATCAGGCCCTGTTCGTCCAGACCGGCCCGTTCCATCAGGGGCGAGGCGGCGAAAAAGGCGCCCTGGAAGGCGTTACCCTGCATGCGGAACTGCAGTTCGGCGTCGGTGGCCTCCTCCCGTGCGATCTTGAAACCGTCCACGAAATACACGTGGATATCATTGTCTACCACGAACTTCTGGTACTGCAGCGGAATGCGTTCCCATACCGCCTGCGGGTCATCCAACTCGGACTGGATGATGAACACCCCGCCCTTCTTCAAACCATACAGGGGATTGGAGTGTCCGAACACGTTCGGATCAGGGGACAGCACCACATCCACGTGGTGAAATTCACAGTTCAACGGGATCGGCTCGGGGGCCGCGGCCAGGTAGTAGGTGGTGGGCTGACCCTTCTTCTCCGATCCGTATTTCGGATTGGCCTTGATATCGAAACCCAACAGTTCGAACAGGGTCATGGCCAGGTTCTTGCCGGTGGTCACTGCGCCCCAGCCGCCCACCGAATGCATGCGCACGGTGGTGGTGCCCTTGGGCATCAGGTCCGGGTTCTCGCTGCCCTTCAGCGCCAGTTCCCTGATGCGCGGATAGGCGTCGGTCAGTTCCTGCTGGGCGATCTCCTGTTTGGGGGTCGCGGGTTCGTCACGCACGAATTCCACGGACAGGTAGAAGAACTTGCGCCTTGCCCCGTCCGGCTGCATGTTTTCGACGGTGGCGATCAGCCCCTCAGGCTGCAGGTCGCGGCTGCCCAGGCCATAACAGCCGGAGTACAGACGCGGCATGTCGCCGGGCTTATAGGTATCGTAATCCGGATAAAACGCTTCCTCGCCACGAGCGGCGGCGCCGTTTTCCAGGCACTTGCTGAGTGCGGCACGGACCTCCCGCATCAGTGGGAGGTCCTCCGCCAGCGGTTGATCGGTGCGCTCCAGCACCGACACCGCCTTCTTCCCTTTCAGGATGGAGCCAACCAAGTCTCCGGGGAAAGGCCGGTACATGGTGACGTCGACGACG
>RRYU01008294.1_pt1 | contig 21872 bp, 21 predicted proteins | sample 2162651 | NCBI WGS metagenome assembly RRYU01 (sample SAMN10267283, study PRJNA491782) | microbial mat metagenome | isolation source: biomat in the production well | place: Japan: Minami-Kanto gas field, natural gas well KTG3 | collected 2017-06 | reverse complement strand
GGTGTTTTTGGGGCTGGATCAACTGGGTCGGGCGACGCGCTTTCTGATTCCTAAGAAAATGCATGAGCGGGCCATTAACAAAGCCGAGAACTGGTTTGTCGAACGTCTGAACGGTGAAGACGGTTTGGGCGCGATTTTTCCGGCCATGGTCAACGCTTATGAAGCATTGCTGCTGCTGGGCTACCCGAAAGACCATCCGCAGGTGATCACCGCTCGCAAAGCCATCGACAAGCTGTTGGTGGTTAACGAACACGATGCTTATTGCCAGCCGTGCCTGTCGCCGGTTTGGGATACCGGTCTGGCTGCGTTGGCGTTGCAGGAAGCAGGTCGAGACCATCACCGCGACGCCTTGATCAGGGCCTACGATTGGCTGAAAAGTTGTCAACTGAAAGATGAGCCGGGCGACTGGCAAGTCAATGCGCCGGGTGTGCCGGGTGGTGGCTGGGCGTTTCAATATGCCAACCCGCATTATCCCGATGTCGATGATACCGGCATGGTTGGTTTTGCTATGGCTGATTCCGGTTTGCCGGAATTGTCTGAATCTATTGCCCGGGCGGCGCGCTGGGTGGCCGGCATGCAATCCAGCAACGGCGGTTTTGGCGCGTTCGATGTTGACAATACGCACTACTACCTGAACGAAATTCCATTTGCCGATCATGGCGCGTTATTGGATCCGCCCACGGTGGATGTCAGCGCCCGTTGCGCCATGCTGATGGCCAGGCAAGCGCCTGCCGACCCGTTGTGCCGGGAAAGTCTGGCTCGGGTTATCGAGTATATCCGCAGCGAACAGGAAGCCGATGGCTCCTGGTTTGGCCGATGGGGTACCAATTACATTTACGGAACCTGGTCGGTGCTGCTGGGTCTGGAACAAACGGATGTGCCGAAAACCGACCCTATGTACCGCAAGGCGGCAACCTGGTTGAAATCTGTGCAGCGTGAAGACGGCGGCTGGGGCGAGGATAATTTCAGCTATCATGACGACTCTATGAGTGGCCGTTACCGGTTCAGCACCGCTTTCCAGACCGCCTGGGCAGTGATGGGCTTGATTGCCGCCGGTGAAGCACACAGTAAGGCAGTGAAATCCGGCGTTGAGTTTTTGATTCGTCAACAACGCACCGATGGCGGCTGGTATGATGATTGTTTCACCGCTCCGGGATTCCCCAGGGTGTTTTATCTGAAATACCACGGCTATGACAAATTCTTCCCGCTGTGGGCGTTGGCTAAATACCGGAATGCGATCAACGCCGCGTGACCATTGGTGTCATCGCGGCACTGCCGGAAGAATGCCGGACCTTGACCAGGCAGGCCGTTAACCGGCAACAGCCTGTGTGGTTAGCGACCAGTGTCTGTCTGCTTTACTCTGGCGTTGGGGTCAGCAATGCCGAGAGAGCCGCGCAGCGTCTGTTGGATCTTGGCGCTGAAGTGCTGGTGAGCTGGGGTTGCGCGGCAGGCCTGGCCGAAGACGCACTACCCGGACGGCTGCTGTTGACCGATACCGTGATCGGTGCGGCAGCGACGCTGGTTTCGATTGACTCAGCGCTTTTTCACGCCTGGTGCAGCCAATTAAGCCATCTGGCGTTGATCGATGGCGTGTTATACAGCGCCGATCAGCTGATCACTCAAAGCACGGACAAAAACCGACTGCATCAGGCAACAAACGCCATGGCGCTGGATATGGAATCGTTTGCTATAGCCAAAGTGGCACATGCGTCGGCCAAGCCATTTATCATCGTCAGGGCCATTGCCGACCCTTGCGATATGGACTTACCTGGCGGGGTGGTCGAAGGCATGGCGCCCTCCGGCGAAGTCAGCGCCGCCAAGGTTGCTCTGGGGGTCTTGACCAAACCCTGGCAGATTCCGTCGTTGATACGTTTGGCCCGACATTTCAGGCAGGCGCAAACCGTTTTGACGCAAGCGGCAAAAGCGTTGGCCTTGCGTGATTAACACGCGCAGGGTGGATAAGCATTGTCCTGATGGCTGGTAATGGAGTGGATAGGGTGTAGGGCTGTCCACGCTAAGACTTAACTATGAATATCAAGAAGTTTGTCTGAGGATTGTTATGACGTTTTCCATCGCCAGCATACTGGCCGAGCATCAGCAGGATCGTTTTGAACTACACAGCCGTCATTTGAACAATCAGATGGTGCGCATGCTGAAAACCATCGGTTACGACCGCAATTACCAGCGTGCCGTTGGCCCTTATTTATACGATGATCAAGACACGCGTTACCTGGATCTGTTGAGCGGTTTTGGCGTATATGCCTTAGGCCGCAATCATCCGACCGTGGTCAGTGCCTTGCAGGAGGTGTTGACTTCCGAATTACCGGATCTGGTGCAGCTTGATGTCTCGATTCTCAGCGGCGTATTGGCCAAGGAATTACTAGCCACCATGCCTGAACGTTTGAGCAAAATGTTCTTCTGTAATTCCGGTACTGAAGCTGTGGAGGCGGCGATTAAATTTGCCCGTTATACCACCAGGCGCAGCAAAATCGTGTTTTGCGATCATGCTTATCATGGTCTGACCATGGGTTCGCTGGCGCTGAATGGCGAGCCGATTTTTCGCGAAGGTTTTGGTCCTATGTTGCCGGATTGCCTGTCGGTGCCGTTTAACGATTTGGCCGCGCTGGAGCAGGCGTTGGCAAAAAACGATGTCGCGGCCTTTATTGTCGAGCCGATTCAGGGCAAAGGGGTGAATCTGCCTGATCCAGGCTATCTGGCCGACGCAGTGCGTTTATGCCGCCAGCATGGCGCACTGGTGGTTGCCGATGAGGTGCAGACCGGCATCGGCCGCACTGGCAAATTCTGGGCCATCGAGCATGATGAAATCGAGCCGGATATGATTTTAATGGCCAAAGCCCTGTCCGGCGGTTTCGTGCCGGTGGGCGCGGTGGCGATGACCGATAAAGTCATGGACAGCGTGTTCAACCGCATGGATAGGGCGGTGGTGCATGGTTCCACGTTCTCGAAAAATAACATGGCCATGGCTGCTGGTTTAGCCACTCTGGAAGTGTTGCGCAGTGAAGATTTAATCAATCATGCCGCTCGCCTCGGCGGCGAATTGCTGGCCGGTCTTAAACAACTGGAACAGCGTTATGAATTGGTCAAAACAGTTCGTGGCCGTGGCATGATGCTGGCCATTGAATTCGGCACGCCGAAAAGCTTGAGCCTGAAAGCTGCCTGGGCGATGCTGGAAACGGCCAATAAAGGCCTGTTCTGCCAGATGGTTACCATTCCACTGTTCAAAGAACACCAAATTCTGTCGCAGGTGGCCGGGCACAGAATGAATGTGATCAAATTTTTGCCGCCATTGGTGTTATCTGAGCAAGACCGTGACGATGTGCTCGCGGCGCTGGATAAAACCATCGCCGATACCCACCAGATTTCCGGTGCAATTTGGGACTTGGGAAAAAATCTGGCTGGCCATGCCCTGAAATCCAAAGCCGGCTGAACACCGGCGGTACTGACGAAGAATCATGACTGAAACTTACCCTTTGCTGGACCGCATTAACTTGCCCGGCGACTTGCGCCAACTGACCAAAAATCAATTGCCTCAAGTTGCCCAGGAATTACGGACATTCCTGACCCATTCGGTCAGCCAGACCGGTGGCCATTTTGCCGCGGGACTTGGCACGGTTGAGTTGACCGTGGCATTGCACTATGTCTTCAACACGCCTTTTGATCAACTGGTCTGGGATGTCGGGCATCAGGCTTATCCGCATAAAATTCTGACCGGCCGCAAACAACGGATGCACAGCATTCGCCAAAAAGACGGCGTGTGCGCGTTTCCCAATCGCGCCGAGAGCGAATACGACGCGTTTGGCGTCGGCCATTCCAGTACCTCGATCAGCGCGGCCATAGGCATGGCGATTGCCGCCAGGGAAAAAGGCGAGGATCGGCATGTTACCGCCATTATTGGTGACGGAGGCATCACCGGAGGCATGGCTTATGAGGCCATGAATCACGCCGGTGATCTCGACGCCAATGTATTGGTGATCCTGAACGATAACGACATGTCGATTTCGCCCAATGTCGGGGCGATGAACAACTATCTGACCAAGGTGCTGTCCAGTCGCTTTTATTCGTCGATGCGCGAAGAAAGCCGCAAAGTCTTAAGTGCCGTGCCCAGCGTCTGGGAGTTTGCCCGTAAAACTGAGGAACACGTCAAAGGGATGATCGTGCCGGGTACCTTGTTCGAGGAGCTGGGTTTCAATTATGTCGGCCCCATCGATGGCCATGATGTGGAGGTTTTGGTCGATACCCTGGAAAATCTGAAACGCTTAGGTGGCCCCAGGTTTTTGCATATTGTCACTAAAAAAGGCAAGGGCTATGAGCCGGCGGAAAAAGACCCGCTTGCCTGGCATGGCGTACCGGCGTTTGATCCCGCGCAAAACTGCCTACCGAAATCCGCGCCGTCACCCCATCCCACTTTCACCCAGGTGTTCGGCCAGTGGTTATGCGACATGGCAACCGAAGACGAACGATTGTTGGGCATTACCCCGGCGATGCGTGAGGGTTCCGGTCTGGTAGAGTTTTCCAAGCGCTTCCCCAAGCGTTATTTTGATGTCGCTATTGCCGAGCAACATGCGGTTACCCTGGCCGCAGGGCAGGCGTGTCTGGGCATGAAGCCGGTGGTGGCGATTTATTCAACCTTCCTGCAACGGGCTTACGATCAACTGATTCACGATGTCGCGTTGCAGAATCTGGATGTCTTGTTTGCCTTGGATCGCGCCGGTCTGGTCGGCCCGGACGGTCCCACCCATGCCGGCAGTTTTGATTTAAGCTTTTTGCGTTGCATACCTAACATGCTGATTATGGCCCCGGCCGATGAAAATGAATGCCGACAAATGCTCACTACCGGCTTCAAACATCCAGGGCCTGCGGCAGTGCGCTATCCACGCGGAAAAGGCCCGGGCGTTAAGGTAGACAGCGCCCTGAAGCCTCTGGCTATCGGCAAGGCGCAGCGCTGTCACGAAGGCGGTCGAATCGCTATTTTGAATTTCGGCGTATTGCTGAAATCGGCGTTGGAAGTCGGCAAGCAGCTGGGTGCCACGGTGATTAACATGCGCTTTGTCAAACCCCTGGACGAAGATTTGCTGCTGGAGCTGGCCAAGACCCATGAGGTGTTTGTTACCTTGGAAGACAATGTCATCGCCGGCGGTGCCGGTAGCGCGGTCAATGAGTTTTTGCAGCGCCAGGGGATTTTGTTGCCGGCGCAAAACATAGGCTTGCCCGATGCCTTTATCGAACAGGGCACACGCGAAGAACTGCTGGCCGAATGCGGTCTGGATAGCGCGGGTTTGTTGCGACAAATCGAGCAATTCTGCGCCTGAGACATGAAAGCACCTGTTGTCATCATCGGTATCGGCGAGCTGGCCAGCGTGTTCGCGCATGGCTTGTTGCGGCTGGGGCATCCGGTTTATCCCATCACCCGCCACATGAATATTGCCGAGGAAGCCACCGCCATGCCGGTGCCGGAGCGCGTGGTGATCATGGTGCCGGAGGATCAACTGGCCCCGGTGCTGGCTACTTTGCCCGAAACCTGGCGGGATCGCGTTGGCTTGCTGCAAAATGAATTACTGCCCAGAGACTGGCAGCGTCATGGGCTGGTCAATCCAACCATTACCGTGATCTGGCTGGAAAAGAAAAAAGACCGTCCTGTTGCCCGAATCCTCTATAATTCCTCGTATGGTCCTGGCGCGCAATTGATGACCCATGCCTTGACCGAGCTGAATATCCCGGCCAAAGTGCTGACCGATGAAGATGCGCTGTTGTATGAGCTGGTGCGCAAGGCCTTGTACATTCTGACCGTTAATATCGCAGGGCTGAAAAACAATTGCACGGTTGGTGAGTTGTGGCGTCATCATCGCGATTTGGCGGAAAGCCTGGCGCGGGAGGTGTTGCAAATTCAAACCTGGCTGGTCGGCAAGCCTTTGCCGGAACAACGCCTGATTGCCGGCATGGTCGAAGGCATTGAAGATTGTCCGGGTCGCTTTTGTCTGGGCCGCCGCGCCAAAGCACGCCTGGAGCGCTGTCTTCGCCATGCCGATGCAGCCGGGCTGGCTGTGCCGGTGATGCGCGCGATCGAACGGCAAGCACAGTCGTTGTCAAGCGGATGATCCGGTCGATAAAATAGCCGCTGTCGAGATCAGGCGTTTTTACTATCTGAGTAACCCGGTTTTATCTGCTGTAAAAATCCTTCGAAAGGTCAAATTAAGCCGCTCGCTTTTCTGTGCCCGGGTTTTCGGCAGCAGATGTTGCCAGTGTTGCTGAAGACAGCCGGCCATGATCAGCAAATCGCCGTGCGCTAAATCAAGGCTGAAACTTTGTTTACGCTGACGGTGGCGGAATCTTAAGTTTCGGGTATCGCCGAAGCTCAACGAAGCGATGGTGGGCATTGGGCCAAGTTCCGGTTCATCATCCGCATGACAGCCCATGCTATCGCGGCCATCGCGGTACAGATTGGCCAGCACGCTGTTGAAGCGAGTTGTCAAAGCCTGTTCCAGGTCTTGTTTTAAGGCCAAAAGTTCCGGCGTCCAGGGCAATGGCGCATGGTCAACGCCGGAATAACGGTAACAGGCCTGGCTGTCGCCGTACCAGGCCATCAGTCTGGGCGTGTCGTGCCAGCGGCCGAAAATAAACAGCCGTTCCTGACGGAAAGCCAGGCGGGCCATAAGCGCATCAAACCAGCGGTCGGCGCGTGCTTTGTCGTAAAAACTTTGTATCAGGTAAAGCTCGCCATCGCACGGCGCCAGATTGGCGCCATAATCAAGACTGGTCATCGGCGAAGAAGGCGTTAACGTCTTTAAGCTCCCGGGTGCGGCGCATGGCCGGCACGCTGTTCAGGAAAAAATGGCCATAGCTTTTTTTCAGCAGACGCGGGTCGCAGACCATCAATACGCCGCGATCGGTGGCATCGCGCAGCAGTCGGCCAATACCTTGGCGTAGCGCGATCACGGCATTGGGCACTTGATAGTCGATAAACGGCGACCGGCCTTGTTGGCGCATCGCTTCCAGGCGCGCTTTCAGCACCGGGTCGCCGGGCGCGGCGAACGGCAGTTTGTCGATAATCACGCAGGACAAGGCATCGCCGCGCACGTCCACGCCTTCCCAGAAACTGGCCGTGCCCAGCAGCACGGCATTACCCAAACGCTTGAATTCTTTAATTAACTGCGCTTTCGGCCGGGCGCCTTGCACCAACAGCGGATAATCCAGGCGCTCGGCCAGCAGCGCGTGGGCGATATTCAGCGCGCGGAAGCTTGTAAACAAAAAAAACGCTCGTCCGCCGCTGGCTGCCAGCACCGGCAGGGCAAATTCGATCACCTTCTCGGTAAAGTCCGGCGCGGCCGGGTCGGGCAGTCCTTTAGGATGGTAGAACAACGCCTGTTGGCTGTAGTCGAACGGGCTGTCCCAGCTTTGGCTGTCGGGTTCGAACAAGCCCAGCTCGCGGCTGAAATGCTGAAACTTGCCCGCTACGCTCAAGGTGGCGGAGGTGAAAATCCAGGTCGCCTGAAAGCGTTTCATGAACTTCTGAAAAGGCCCTGCGATATCCAGCGGGCTGAGGCTTAAGGTGACATGTTTGGGGTGGGTTTCGTACCAGCGGATGTCGGTTTTACTGTCGTTGGCGTTGAGCAGCGCGGTCAGCTTATCCTGTAAATTTTCGGCGCGCCGGTAGCCGCCTTCAAGGTTTTGCGACTTGACTTTGCAACTGTCGAGCACGCCGGTTAAATCACGCAAACAGTCGGCCAGTTCAGTGATTGCGGTGCTTACTGGCGGCTGTTGTTCAATGACCTGCCATTCGGCCTTGCCTTCATGGTCGGCGAAAGCCAGGCGCAGGTCGCGCACCGCTTTGTCCAGATGGCTGGCAGCGCTGTTCAGTTCGGGCACGTCGGCGGCTTCGGCGCTGTACCAGGCGATACAATCCTTGGCCAGATCGGCCAGCGCCCGGGTAGAGATGGAAAGCCCTAAAAAATTGCCGGCGGTTTCGGCCAGTTGGTGGGCTTCGTCGATAATGATGACTTCGGCTTCCGGCAGCAGTTCACCGAAGCCGGTTTCGCGTATTGACCAGTCGGCGCACAAAAGATGATGGTTGATCACTACCAGATCGCTGCTTTGCGCCTGACGGCGGGCGCGGTACAGAAAGCAGTCATCGTACAGCGGGCAGTCTTGGCCGGCGCAACTGTCGCGGGTGGAAGTGACTTGTTGCCATAACGGCGACGTTTCCGGCAGGCGCTGGTAATCGGCGATGTCGCCGGATGCCGTGCGTTTGGCCCATAAATCCAGCGCGGTGAGTTGACTTAAGGTTGTGTTGTCCTGAAAATCCAGCTGCAATGCGGTTTCCAGGCGATATAAACACAGGTAATTGGCGCGGCCTTTAAGCAATGCGGCGGAAAAGCCGCGTGGCCAGGTTTTGCGCAGCAGCGGGAGGTCGCTCTGAAACAGTTGGTCTTGTAAATTGCGGGTGCCGGTAGCGATCAGGGTTTTCTTGCCCGAGGCCAGCGCGGCGGAAAGATAAGCTAAGGTTTTTCCGGTGCCGGTGCCGGCCTCGGCGATGAAACAACGGTTGTCGTCAATCGCATCGCTGATTGCCTGCGCCATGGCCCGTTGTGGCGGGCGTAATTGATAACCGGTCAACACCTTGGCCAACGGGCCGTCGTCGGCGAAAAAATCCTCTATGGCTTGGCTCATGTCAGTCGTTGGCCAGGTCTTCCAAAGCTTTCAGGCGTTGCTCCAGGGCTTTGATTTTTTGCAGCAGTTTCGGCAGGCGGGCGATGGCGGCCAGCTCCTGCCAGGCGGTTTTTTTGTCCTTGGCCGGGCTGCCGAACATCTGCGTCTTAGCCGGTACATCTCCGGCCACGCCGGAGCGGGCCATGATCACGCTTTGCGCGCCGATATGAACGTGATCGGCCAGACCCACGCTACCGGCCAGCACGGCGTAATCGTCAATCCGACAGGAGCCGGAAATGCCAGTTTGACCGCAGATAATGACATGCCTCCCGATGCGGTTGTTATGGCCGATCTGCACCAGGTTGTCGATTTTTGTGCCTTGGCCGATCACGGTTTCGCCCAGAGTGGCGCGGTCGATGGTGGTGCCTGCGCCGATTTCAACATCGTTTTCAATTCTGACCCTACCGACATGCGGCATTTTGATATGCCGGCCATCGCGCAGTTTATAGCCAAAGCCATCGGCGCCGATCACCGCCCCGGCATGAATGAAGACGTTATCGCCGATCACGGTGTCCGGATAAATCACCACCCGTGGATGAAGCACGCAGTTTTCGCCGATTTTGACGTTTTCACCAATCACCGCGCCGGCCAGAATGGCGCTGCCCGCGCCGATTTCAACGCCTGCGTGAATGCGGACATGCGCATCGACATAAACCGAATCGGCCAGTTGCGCATCGTTATCGACCACGGCCGAGGCATGAAGGCCGGGGCTGAAGGTGGGCGCTGGGTAAAGTAGCCGCAACGCTTCGATAAAGACTCGTTCCGGGTCTTCGGTGAGCAGAAAAGCTAAGTTTTCAGGCCGGGTTTCAGGCAGTAATTCCGGCTTGATCAGACAGGCCGTGGCCTGACAATCGGTGAGTTTGTCTTTGAGCCTTGCCTGCCCCAGAAACACCAGATCGCCGTCGCCGGCGTCTTCCAGCGCGGCGGCACGCTGTAACCAGACCTCGCCTGATGGGGGATTGACCACGGCTGCGCCCAGACGTTCGGACAGCTCGGTCAGCGTGACTGCCATGACTTACTCCGCGTTCAGATTGCCGCTATGCAGGCCGCATTCTTTTCTGGTGGCTTCTTCCCACCACCAGCGGCCGGCGCGTTCGTGTTCATTAGGCCTGACCGGGCGGGTGCAGGGTTCGCAACCGATGCTGATAAAGCCTTGTTCGTGCAGCGCGTTGTAAGGCACGTTGTTGCTCAGGATATGATCCCAGACCTGAGCCGAGGTCCAGTTGGCCAGGGGATTGAATTTGTATAGCTCCCGGCCCGGTGCCGCGAACGCGGTATCGGCTTCGACTTCGGCCAGTTGCTGGCGGGTGTCCAGGCTTTGATCCCGGCGCTGGCCGGTGATCCAGGCGTCCAGCGTGGCCAGTTTGCGTTTCAGGGGCTGGACTTTGCGGATGCCGCAGCACTCCTGATGGCCGTCGCGGTAGAAACTGAACAAGCCTTTCTCGCGCACCATCGGTTCCAGTTGCACAGAGTCAGGCGAGAGAATGTCCAGATCGATGCGGTAATGCTCGCGCACTTTATCCAGAAAACGGTAGGTTTCCGGGTGCAGGCGGCCGGTGTCCAGGCAGAATACCGCGATATCGGGTTTGAGCTTCGCCGCCAGATCGATCAGCACCACGTCTTCGGCGCCGCTGAAAGAAAGCGCGATTTGGTCAAATTCCTGCAAAGCCATTTTAAGAATGGCGCGGGGGTTCTGGCCTTTGAGTTGGCTTTGCTGAAGGATAAGGTTAAATGAAGTCATGATTATTGTGCTGATGGTGTTAAAGCGGGTTGACTTGCGATTTTAGCCTGAACTGTGCCCGAGCTCACAAATTGAATCATTTCGTACCTGAGTACAATAGTTGTCATACGCGTGCTGTATATATTTAGGTTATAGTGTTTTTTTACAAAAAAGGGCTAGGCATGAGTTTGTACCAGGTTGGGAACGGTTATCGCGTATTGATTGTTTTAATAGCTTCGGGTTTGTTTTGTTCGTCGGTTAAAGCCGAAGAGGTTGCCGATACAGTGTCTATTGAGTTTATGCCGGTGGGCATTTGGTACGCCCTGAGTTTTGGTTTGGTGGTCATTGGTTGGTTGGTCGCCAAATCCCGGCAGTAATCATTCAGGCATTAAACCAGGCGTAAAGTGTGGCGCGAGCCTCATCAATACCCGATTTTTTCAGGGCCGAGAACAACTGTACGCTGGCTTTACAACCCATTTGCCGGAGGTTTTGTTCCACCCTCAAGCGGGTGTTCTGCCCGGCGCCGTATTTCAATTTATCAGCTTTGGTCAGCAGAATGTGCAGTTCCAGTTGCGCCTGCTGGCACCAATCCACCATTTGCCAATCAAATTCCGTTAACGGATGGCGAATGTCCATGATCAGCACGATTCCGTGTAAAGACTGTCGTTGCGTTAAATATTCAGCCATGGCTTGCTGCCATTGCGCTTTGATTGCTTCCGGTACTTTGGCATAGCCATAGCCGGGCAAGTCAACCAGCCGCCAGATGTCATTGCCCAAGGAAAAAAAATTCAGCATTTGGGTGCGGCCCGGTGTTTTACTGATGCGGGCCAGGTTTTTTTTCTGCGCCAAAACATTCAGCGCGCTGGATTTACCGGCGTTCGAACGCCCGGCAAAGGCGATTTCCCGCCCTAGATCTTCAGGCGCATGAGCTAAATCAGGCGCGCTGGTCTGGAAATCGATATGGGTAAACATTTTGCGGCTGGCATCCTGGGCGGGTGGATTTATCATGATCTCCGGTTTTTAGAGTAAAATAAATTAATAGTATGTTAACAAGTCGTACGGTTTCACTTCCGGCAAGAAAAAGCCGGGCGTTGAAATGCTGCGGCGGTCACTCTTGATCCTAGGATGAGGTACTACTGATGAATTTTAACATAAGATGGAGCCTGCTTTGGCTGGGGTTGGCTGCTTCAGGTTTGGTATTCGCCGAGGGCAATGCTTCGGCAGGCCAGGAAAAAGCAGCCGCCTGTGCCGGTTGTCATGGCGAGGACGGCAACAGCCTGGTGCCTTCCTTCCCAAAGCTGGCGCAACAGCATGAAAACTATCTGGTCAGACAGCTTCAGGCGTTTAAGTTGGGCGAGCGGCAAAATTCCATGATGAACGCGCTGGCCGGTGGCTTGAACGATCAGGATATAGCCGATCTGGCGGCTTTTTACGCCGGCAACAAGGTGTCCAAAAATCCGCCGCGTGATTTATCTCTGGATGATGACGATGAGCTTCTGGCTTCGTTGTCCGATGAAGAAAGAGAGCAGCGCGAGCAGCTACTTCAGACGGAATGGCAGAAGACGCTGGCGCAAGGACAGAATCTATATCGGAATGGTGATCTGAAGCGTGAGATTTCCGCCTGTATCGCCTGTCACGGCCCCTATGGCGAGGGTAATCGTCCGGCTGGTTTTCCCGCTCTGCGCGGACAGCATGCCGCTTATCTTGAGCAGTCGCTGGTTGATTTCAAATCCGGTGCGCGCAGTAACAATCCGGATAACATGATGCACATGATTGCCGTGAAAATGACCGATCAACAAATCAAGGCAGTGGCCAATTATCTTGCGGAAATGAAATTAAACTGAGGAGAATTCTGATGAGAAAAGCTGTAACGCGTGGCTTGATGGGGTTTATGTTGTTATGGGCTGGGGCGTTGTTTGCTCAAGACGGCTATGAAGTTTTATCGAATCCGCAGCCGACCGCCAATCCCGACAAAATTGAAGTGATCGAATTTTTTTGGTATGGCTGTCCGCACTGCTATCGCTTAGAGCCATTGATGACAAAATGGTTGGAAACCAAGCCGGATAATGTTCAATTCATTCGTCAACCGGCCGCTTTCAACACGATGTGGGAGCAACATGCCCGGGTCTATTTTACCGCTGAAGCCTTGGGGGTGGTGGATAAAGTCCATGCCGATTTGTTCGACACCATCCAGAACAAAGCTAACAAGTTGACCGAGGAAGCTGATTTGGTCAAATTCTTCAAAGAGTATGGCGTCAGCGAACAAGACTTCAAAAGCACTTTCAATTCTTTTCTGGTTGACTCGAAAGTCAGGCAGGCTAAATCTTTGCCGGCGCGATACGGCATTACCGGAGTTCCGGCATTGATTATCAATGGCAAGTACGTAACTTCCGGGCCGATAGCCAAAAGTCACGAAAAAATGATGGCAGTGCTGGATAAGCTAATTGCTTCTGAAGCAGCGGGCGTTCAATGATTTAACTATTCATCTGTTTTGACGGGAATAAAAATGCTTGGCAATAAAAATGCCGACCTGAAATGGAAGACAAAGTATCTTGATCTGCTGGATCAGTATGAAGCGGTTGAACAAAAGCTCAATGCCAGGGACGATTTATTTGCCAAATCGGTAAAGCGACTGGTAATTGCCGCTAAAGGATTGGATGCCAATATTGACCGGGCATTGGATGACGTTGCTAGCGCGGTTGCCCATGGCATTAAAGTAGCCTATCTGGAATTGGCTTTGGAAAATTTGACCAAAGCCTGTATGCAGCATGATTTCGAGTATGCCAAGCCAACTCTCAATGCCGATTTATTGCTGGAGTTTTTAGCGGGATTCGCTGAAGAACCGGCGACGTTGACCCGGCTGAAGACGCTTGAGCAGAGATACCAGGCAGACGGATTTTCCAGTCAGGAGGAGTTATTCAAGGCCCTGGATCAAGCTATGCCGTTAACCTTGGCAAATCAAGGGAATTCGGCGGAAGCAAGTGAGACTAAAACAGGCTTGAATGACTCGCAGACAGCTGCGATGGTCGCCAGAGCAGTGGCGGGTTTGTTGGAAAAACTGCCCATCCCAGTAGCTTACGACATGGATCGTCAGGAATACCTGGATCGTTTGCGGCGATCCAAAAGTCCGGAGGGACTGAACGAGTTACTTGAAGAATGTGCTGATTTTTTATTGAAAGTCAAAAATCAGGTCGAAAATGAACAGCAAGACCTGCAAACATTTTTTACCCAGTTAACCGAACAGCTGGCCGAATTAAGTCAAACCGCTCTGGGTGCGACATCAAAAATTACGGACAGCAGCGAGCGCGATCAAGCCTGGGACCAGTCTTTCAATAATCAAGTGCGTGACTTGCAGGCTGACTCGGCCCAGGCGCAATCCCTGTCCGATCTGAAAAACCTGGTTAACAATCGTCTGCAATTGTTGGCCGAAGAGCTTGAAACTCGCCGTCAGCAGGAAGCATCGGAGCATTCGAGTTTGCGCGGACAACTTCAAGCCATGGGCGACAAGGTTAAAAAAATGGAAGCAGAGTCAGCTGATTTAAAAACCAAGCTGACCCTAGCCTATGACAAAGCGGTACACGATCCATTAACCGGTTTGGCCAACCGCATCGCCTATGAAGAGCGTTTTCGCTATGAGGTTTCACGCTGGCAGCGTTACCAAACACCGCTGGCCATTATTGTTTGCGATATTGATTTTTTCAAAAAAATTAATGATACTTTTGGTCACAAGGCGGGCGATAAAACATTAAAAATTATTGCCGGTTTGCTGAGAGAGAGTTGTCGACAAACTGACTTTGTCGCCCGTTTTGGCGGCGAGGAGTTTGTCTTGTTACTGCCGGAAACCACCCGGGAGTCGGCCTTGAATCTGGCCGAAAAATTACGCCTGCGGGTTGAAAAGGCGCGATTTTCCGGTGGTGGTAAGCCAATCAGGATTACTTTGTCTTGTGGGGTCAGCGAGTTTCTTGAAGGCGATGATGCCGAGGCAGTGTTTGAACGCGCTGATCAGGCGCTGTATCAGGCAAAAAATCAAGGCCGAAATCGTTGTGTTGTCAGTTAGGCTGGATTTTGAGCGCCGACTAAAAACGGGTCGGCATGGATTTCCTTTAATGACGCACCTTTGAGATAGGCTTGCTGTTTCGCGGATTTCACCATGTCCGGGTGACCGCACAGATAAACCCGCCAACCTTTCAACGATTCAATCCGATTCAACGCTACATCGTGTGCACGACCCTGGGAAAAACTTTCGGAACACGCTTCCCGTGATACGCAGGGTGTGTAATGGATGTGCGCGTGTTTATCGGTCAGTTTTTGCATTTCATCCACCCAATACAAGGAATCCGGTGTTCGACTGCCGTGATAAACGTGTATTTCGCCAATGTGACCTTCAGTAATGGCCTCCTGAACAATTCCAGCCAGCGGGGCCAGGCCGGTTCCGGTTCCGATTAACAGTAACGGTTGTGTTAAATTTTGTCCTGGCGTGTAGCAGCTTTCACCCTTAGGTTCAGACACTTCCAGGGTGTCGCCAACGGATAATCGATCAAAAACCCATTCACTGAACCGTCCTCCAGGCAGTTTACGAATATGAAAATTTAACTTGTGACCGGCTTGTCGGCTGTTAGCGATGGAATAACTACGGACCAGACCGTCTTCAGCGCGGCGCAGGTTGACAAATTGACCGGCGAAATAGTCGATGTTTTCCTGGCATTCCAGCGTTATCAGCATGACCTCGGCATTGAGTCGGCGCTTTTCGATCACTCTGGCCGAATGGAAGTGATCTTCAGGTGGTTTTTGGCTGATGTGCAAATCACCGGTTGGCTGGCAGCGACAACTTAAAAAGTATCCTTGTTTTTGTTTAACCGCTGACAAGCCTTGTTGCGCCGACTCCGGAACAGTGCCGGAGTCGGCTCGGAGCAGGCAGCTTTGGCAGATGCCTTGTCGGCAGCCGTGCGGGATAGCAAAACCGGCGTCTAACAGTGCATCGAGTACGGATTGACTTGTATCACAGGCAATTTGACGATCAGCAAAAGTAATGGTCGGCATGGTATTTCAGTTAAACAAAGTTGTTATCGCGGCCAGGCCATGACCGCGATGGTTATGAAACGCGTTCAGCGACCCAGAACGTCGCCGCGGGCGCCTTCGGCGATACCGGCAACCTGATCGACCAGAGCCTGATCCACGTTCAGTTCTTGTAAAGTGCCGGTCAAGTGTTCCATGACTGCATCAAAATGGGAATCGTCCAGGCCCATTTTGACCAGTCGGGCATGAGCGCTGCGCATGTCAGTACCGGTATAGTTATTGGGGCCGCCAAAAACCATGGTCAGAAACGCTTTTTGCTTGGCGGCTTGTTGTTCCATATCAATATTGTTGAAAAAACGATTGATTCTGTGGTCGTTCAGCACTCGGCGATAAAAAATATCGACGGCTGCATCGACCGCGGGTTCGCCGCCGAGTTCTTCGTATAAAGTTGCGCTGTCGCTCATACTTTTGTTCTCCTTCAATGAAATAATGATTGAACGGCAAATATTATCGGTAACGGGGGGTTATTGCAAATGATGGGTTCAAGATAAAATTCTTCAGCCCTTTTATCACTTAATCATATCATTAGTCACAAAAGCGGTGTACTATTTATAAATCATGACTTTGGCACTCTCCGATTAAACCAGAGAGGGCGTGACACAAGGAAAGAGCGCCCTTTTCAACCGCCTTAAGTGATTGAAAAAAGAAGATAAGTAAAAGACGCATTTTTGCATATCTTAACTTTGATAAGTCCGGGCGGATTTATTCAGAGTTTCCTTTGAGTTTAATGCATTGGAGCGCAGTATGGCGAACATAACATTGGAAGGTTCCCGGCAGGAGCAGATTTTAGGACTTTTATTGACCCATCGTTCCGGTCTGAGTATCGACGTGATGGCTCAAAAATTATCCATTTCCCGTAACGCGGTCAAACAACATCTGAGTACGCTGGAACAAGCCGATCTCATCGCCGGCGGCGAGCTGATGGCAACCGGCGGACGGCCTTCGCGGCAATATATTCTGACCGAAGCTGGTATCAACCATTTCACCAAGCAATACTCCTGGTTCGGCAATTTACTGTTAACCGAGTTGAAAGCGGAAATGGGCGAGCAGGGCTTACGCAGGTTTATGGCAAAAATGGGGGCCAAATTGGCGCAAACCCTGGCCCCACAATTCCAGGGCAAGTCCACCCGCCAGCGCGTCGAGCTTCTGGTGCAGGTGATGACGCAACTGGGCTATCTGGCCAGCGTTGAGCCTGAGCATGAAGCCTCCGATTTGAAAGCCATCAATTGCGTATTTCACGATCTGGCGCAGAAAAATCCGGAGTTGTGCGAATTTGACCGCGCTTTGATCGGAGCGGCGCTGGATAAACCCATCGAACAGCTGGAATGCATGGCCCAAGGTGGGCAGGCTTGCCGGTTTCAAGTCAAAACCTTTCCCATTCGTCTGAACTGATTATGATCGAGCCGGTTGCGCTGGAAGATTTTTTTATCACCTTTTTCTCCTCAGCACTGATTATCCTGACCGGTGCCGGTTACGCGGCTTGCTGGGCAGGGTATCAACTGACCTTGCGCCGTGTCTTTTTGGCGTGGGCGGCGGTTTGTTATCTGGGGTTATTAGCCGCGCTTTGGCTATTGACCCGGGCCGCGCATTTTCAAGGCCATTGGCAGTGGCTGACCTGGCTATTGGCGACCGGTTATTTGCTGGCGCCGATCTTGATTGGACGTTTAACGGCAGGGACGCACACTTCAACAAAAAACAACAACAGGGGGGAGCATCATGACTGACATTCCGTGGTGGGTATCGGAATCATTCTGGAAAAAAATAGCGATCTGGGTGACGGCGGGCGCGTTCGTCACCCTGATTTTTCTGACCTTTGACTCATTAAGCCAAACCTCGGCCGGCACCCGGCGGGTACCGGCCTATACCGTGATCAACCAACAACTCGATTACCGGAAAAATGACCAAACCGGGCGTTTTCAGCCGGTGATTGGTGACAGCCAGCCATTGTTTGGCAAGGTTTACTCGGCGGCCGAGGCGGAAGCTTTGGTGGATCTGGGTAAAAAGACCGTACAGGCGAAAAACTGCATGAATTGCCATACCTTGCTCGGTAATGGTGCCTATTACGCACCGGATTTGACCAAAGCCTGGCTGGATCCGGCCTGGATATCGGTAGAGATGCGTGAAGATATGATGGTGAAGTTTCTGATGGACCCGGAAAACAACGCCCGCACCTTCGGCAGTGGCCGGAAAATGCCCAATCTGGGCATCACCGAGCGTGAAGCCAAAGGCGTGATCGCGTTCCTGAAATGGATGGCCAGTATCGACACCAACGGCTTTCCCCATAACTTCACCAGTCTTGAGAGCGAGGAGTAAGCATGAGCGCGAATGTTAATGCAATTGGCAAAAACCTGACCGATCTCAAAGGTCGCTGGCTGGAAAACTGGCAACGGTTTCGAACCTGGCTGGAGGTGGACGACAGCCGCTTGAACGGCGGCCAGAAACTGGCGGTGAAATATTTCAGCGTGGCGGTGATATTGTTCTGCGCCCAGTTGTTGTTTGGCCTTCTGGCCGCGATTCAGTTTATCGCGCCCGGGTTTTTATACGAAATTCTCGATTTCAGCGTCAACCGCATGGTCCATATCAACGCCATGGTGGTGTGGATGTTGTACGGCTTCATCGGCTGTATTTATTGGCTGCTGGAAGATGAAAGCGGCGTGGAAATCGTTGGCCTTCGCTTTGGCGAATGGGCGTTTTGGGTGTTGACCGGCGCGGTCACGCTGGTGGTGTTGGTGTATTTGCTGATTCAAACCGGCGCCGGTGAAGATTCTTCCCTGTGGTTGATCAACGAAGGCCGCGAATACATCGAAGCGCCGCGCTGGGCCGATATTGGCATTGTCGCGGTGATGCTGGTGTTTTTCTACAATGTCGCCGGCACCTTCAACAAAGGCCAATGGTCGGGTATCGCCGGGGTCTTGACTCTGGACCTGGTGGCCTTGGCCGGTTTGTATGTTGCCGGCATGTTTTACATGACCAATATCAGTCACGACCAATACTGGTGGTGGTGGGTGATCCATCTTTGGGTCGAAGCCACCTGGGAAGTGCTGGTCGGGGTGATCATGGCCTGGTCGTTGATGAAGCTCTTGAACGTCAGCCGCAGGATCGTCACCACCTGGCTGTATATCGAAGTCGCGTTGATGTTCGGTTCCGGCATTTTAGGGCTTGGGCATCATTATTTCTGGATCGGCACGCCGGATTACTGGCTGACCATCGGCGGATTTTTCTCGGCCCTTGAGCCGGTGCCATTGGTGGCGATGGTAGTACATGCGGTTTACGATGCCGGGAGTCATGGCTTCAAAAACAACAACCACCCAGCTATGGCCTGGATCATTGCCCATGCCTTCGGCAACTTTTTCGGTGCCGGGGTCTGGGGTTTCATGCACACTTTGCCGCAAATCAACCTGTACACCCACGGCACGCAATGGTCGGCCTCGCACGGTCATCTGGCGTTTTTTGGCGCTTACGCCACTATCAATATCGCGTTTTTTTATATGGCCATTCAGCACTGGCGCGGTGTTGATGCCTTTACCCAGAACCTGGCCAACGCCTGGCGCTGGAAATGGGCTATGGTGTTATTGAACCTGGGTGTGGTCGGCATGACCGTGGCGCTGTTGATCGCCGGCTACGAACAATCGTTCACCGAACGCGCCATGGAAGGTTCCACTTGGGGCGGTTATTTCGCTGCGCAAATGGCAAGCAGTTTCAAAATGGCCATGCACTGGCGGCTGTTCTGGGGACTGGTGACCATTGCCGGGCTGGTGCTTCTGGTCTGGGATTTACTGACCATCGGCAAGTCTTCCGAAAAAGCCGAGGCGCTTGAGCGGGTGCCTGGCTGACACGAAAGCTCTTGCAAAATAAAAACCGTGCCGGGCAAACTGCCGGGCACGGCTTGATGTACCATACCAGGCTTGGCAGCAAAGCATCCAGCTTGGGCCAAAGCGCTTGCCATCCTCCCAATAAAACCGCCTGCTTCAATCACGGTTTACGCGCCGAAAATAACCTTGCCAGGATATCGACGCGGTGAATTCAACAAAATACTCTAAACTAAGCCCTGATTACCCTTAATCTTAAACGCATCCAAATTGACTTAAGCTTCAAAATATCATGACCCTAGCCCAAAATTTACGCATTTTACGCGAACGCTTCGGCCTGGATCGCCAGCCGGTTCAGGATACGCAAACACATTTGACTGCCACCATCGCCTGGTTATGTCACGCTCAGGATGTAACCGTCGATGATGGCGTGTCGCAAACCTATCTGGTGCGCAGCCGACATTGGGCCAATTCCTACCCGGAAACCACCGGTTACATCATTCCTACCTTCTACAGTTACTGGCAACTGACTGACCTGAAAGAAATACGAGAGCGCGCCAAACGTATGGCCGATTGGGAATGTGCCATTCAAACCGAATCCGGCGGTGTGCTGGCCGGCGCCTTGGGCGATTCCGACCAGCCGACCATTTTCAACACCGGGCAAGTGTTGTTCGGTTGGGTGCGGGCGTTTGAGGAGGAAGGTGATGAACGCTATCGGGAAGCGGCGGTCAAGGCCGCTGATTGGTTGTGTCAGGTTCAGGATGACGACGGCTGCTGGCGGCAATTCGGCTCGCCGATGACCAGCAAAGCTATCAATACCTATAACACCCGTTCCGCCTGGGGGCTGGCGCGCGTTTTCCAGATTACTGAGGACTTGCGTTATCGCGACGCCGCCGTGAAAAACATCGAATGGGCCATGTCGCAACGGCATGACAACGGCTGGCTGCCGCAAAACTGCTTGCAGGATGATACGCAACCGTTCGTACATACCCTGGCCTATGCCATGCGCGGCATTATGGAAGTCGGTGTACTTGCCGAGCGACAGGATTTTATCGACCAGGCCCGCCTGATGGGCGATGCCCTGTTGGCCGCGCTGCCGGACAACGGCTTTCTGCCGGGCCGGTTCGATCAAAACTGGCAGCCCACCGTGAACTGGTCGTGTCTGACCGGTGATGCCCAGATCGCCATCAACTGGAGCCGGTTTTATCAGATCACCGGCGACGACAAATACCGCCAGGCGGTCAAGCGCATCAATAACTTTATCAAATCCACGCAAAAGCTCACTGGCGACCAAGCCGAAGTCGGCGCCATCAAAGGCTCGCACCCGATCAACGGCGGTTATCATCCCTGGCAACATCCAAACTGGGCGGCGAAATTTTTCGCCGATGCCTTGATGCAGGAACTGACCATTTTTGAGCAACACTCGGACTGGAGATTCAGCAATGACGGCTGATCAATTAGATTTATTGCGTTGTCCGCGCACCGGCTCCAGGCTGATGCAGCAAGGTGAAAACCTGGTCTCCGAACAAGACGGCCATGTTTACCCGATAGTGTTAGGCATACCCGACTTTCGTTTGTTCGACCCGCCTTACATGAGCCGGGAGCAAGAGCGAAAGAGTGCCGAACGCCTGCATTCGGCCCAAGACAAGAGTTACGCAGAGCTGGTGGACTATTTCGAACGCACATTGCTGGGCGACAACAGAAAACCGCAAATCATCGAAAAAGGCATAACGCATCGATTGAAACTGCGCGAACGTTCACCCAATCGCTTGCAACAATTGCTGGATACAGCCGGACTTGCCAAGGTTGAAGGCCGCGTACTGGATTTGGGCTGCGGTTCGGGCGAAGCCATCGGCGCTTTATTGGCCAAAAAAGGCGGCAGTGTGATCGGCATGGATATTTCATTGACCGAATTGGTGTTGGCGAAAAAACTTTTGGCAGAGCAAGGGATCACAGCGTTTCTGGTTGCCGGTTGCGCCGAGGCCATGCCGTTTCAAGCGCAATGCTTCGATTTCATTTATTCCCCCGATGTGATCGAGCATGTTTCCGATCAAAATGACTATCTCAGCGAGATTCAAAGGATTCTGACAGCCGACGGCAGGGCGTTGCTGAATTCCCCGAACCGCTATTCCGTGGTCTGTCCCGAGCTGCACGTTGGCATTTGGTTTCTGACCTTTCTGCCCAGACCGTTGATTGACCCGGTTTGCCGACTATTGGGTAAAGGCCCTTATGTCGGCAAGCGATTGGTCTCGTTAACCGAACTCAAGCGTTTGCTGAAGCGGTATTTCGCCAAGGTACAGATTTTCTCGCGCTCGGCCAATGCCAATGCGCAATCCCTGTCGGGTCGGTTGTTTTACTGGCTCAGCCCCTGGTCGGAGCGACTTTTTTCCTATATTGCCGATCAGCATGTGGTATTGGTGCGGAAATGAAGACGATTGAAGGGGTAGACGGACAAGTCGAAAGTTACAAACTGGTCGCCATCGATGCCTTGAGAGGCTGGGCCATATTGATGGTCATTGTCGCCCATACCGCAGGTGCAATGC